>Ga0209369_1000074_pt1 | contig 241288 bp, 230 predicted proteins | sample EBPBio142010_DNA_FD_185865 | JGI IMG/M metagenome (GOLD analysis project Ga0209369, IMG submission 185865) | Wastewater treatment Type I Accumulibacter community from EBPR Bioreactor in Madison, WI, USA - Reactor 1_10/4/2010_ DNA (SPAdes)... | ecosystem: Engineered > Bioreactor > EBPR >... | reverse complement strand
TCAAATAGTCCACGCTTAAGATCCACGACAGACCATGCTCACGATGACACCCGGGCGGGGCGACTAGGCTTTTTAGGCCACTTAGTCGAGGAGAGATTTCATTCCGGAATGGGTAAGTCTCGTGAGCTGGGTCGCGGTCAGGGGGTCATCTGTCTCGCGGTGCCGGTAACAAGGATGCCGCCCGTTTCGGGGATGGTGATCTGGATATTGCAAGGCTGACCCATGTCTTCGCCTTGTAAGACTGTGACGGTTCGGTCTTCGGGGATGAGTGCGTGTGCGCGCAGGTATCCGCCGAGGGCAGCGGCAGCTGCACCCGTGGCGGGGTCCTCGACAACGCCACCGATCGGGAATGCGTTTCGGGAGTGGATGACAGCTGGAGTTTCCCGGTACAGGAGGCTGACGGTGCCCCAGCCTTCATCGAGCATCAGTTCACGTAGACCGTCGAAGTCATAGTCGAGGGCGGCGAGTCGCTCCCGGGATTCTGCCCAGATAGTTGGATGCCATAGACCCGCGAACGCGAGACCCGCGGGCAGCCTCTGGTCCAGATCCTCGGGGCTCCAACGAAGCAGTTCGAGCAGCGCATCCAGCGAGGTGAGGGGGCGCATGCGAGGCTCAACCGAGCACAAGGTGACGGTTGCAGACCCGCCATTACTTTGGAGTACGACCGGGATCTCGCCGACATTCGTGTGGAGCAGCAGGTTGCCAGTCAATCCCGTGTGATCCGCAAGAGCAGCAGCCGCAGCGACAGTAGCGTGCCCGCAGAAGTCGACCTCTGCTTCAGGGCTGAAGTAGCGTATCTGGAACGAGTTCTCCTGTTTGGGAATGAGAAAAGCGGTCTCCGAGTAACCGAGACGTGCTGCGATAGTGTGCATCTCGTGATCGCTGACAGCAGACGCGTCGAGGACGACGCCCGCCGGGTTCCCTCCACCAGACAAGGTGGTGAACGCGGAGTAGTGTAAGGGATTCATCTTGAGGCACTGCCTTCCTGCCGTCGAGGTTGAACGTCGCGCGCGAAGGCCTGATCTATCGCGGAGCATATATGGATCTGGGTGGTCGGGAAAGTGGGGATCGGGCTGTCCTCGTCGCTGATAAGGAGTTCGATCTCGGTGCAGCCGAGGACCACCGCTTCTGCGCCAGCGACCTGGAGGGATTCGATGATCCGCGTGTAGGCAGCGCGGGACTCGTCGCGGATGACCCCGCGCACGAGTTCCTCATAGATCACCCGGTGGATTACCTCACGGTCGCCGGGCCCGGGGATCAGTGTTCGGATGCCAAATGCCGCGAGCCTGTCCCGATAGAAGCCCTGTTCCATCGTGAATCTGGTGCCGAGCAGCGCGACTTGGGAGAACCCGCAATCTTGGATAGCAGCGGCGGTCGCATCGGCGATATGGATCAGCGGGATCGCTACTGCGGCCTCGATCCGGTCGGCGACCTTGTGCATCGTGTTGGTGCAGAGCACGAGTAGTTCGGCCCCTGCGGCCTCCAGCGCCTGTGCACGCGCAGACAGGATCTCTCCTGCGGCGCCCCAGTCGCCGTTCTCCTGAAGCGACTCGATGTCCGCGAAATCGACGGTGTCGATGAGTAGCCGCGCCGAGTGCACGCCGCCCATGCGCTCACGCACCAGCTGGTTCGCGAACCTGTAGTACTCTGCGGTCGATTCCCAGCTCATCCCGCCGAGCATCCCGATCCTTCGCATTCCGACTCCTTTCCTCGCCCAGTCATACGATTTGATGTCTTCAATTCTGATCGGTTCGAGACTGGCGCACAATGCTGTAGGTCTATGCTGATACCAAAGCACAGGTTTGGTTTCAGGAAGGGGCAACGATGCCGATCGATCGTGTCGAGGCTTCCACTGCGGCCCAGTCAGGCATCGATCCACGGGCGCTGTTGATCTTCCGTGAGGTCGGGCGTCGTGGCTCGTTGACGGCCGCCGCACAAGCACTCGGGTGGACCCAACCTGCGGTCAGCCAGCACGTGCGCCGTCTTGAAGCGGCTCTTGGGGTACCGTTAGCGGTTCGCTCAGGTCGTGGGATCGAGATTACTGAGGCAGGGCGGGCGCTGCTGCACCACGCCGAAGCAGTCGCCGCTTCCCTAAGCGACGCCGAACGGGAAATGAGTGAATATGCACGGGCCAGGACGGGCATCGTCCGCGTCGCTGCATTCCCCTCAGCCAGCGCCACGATCGTCGCCGACACCGTCCGAAACCTAGCCGCCCGGCACCCCTGGGTAGACCCGAGGCTGACGCAGCTCGAACCACCCGAAGCACTGCGCGCACTCGCTGCCGCCGAATGCGACATCGCTGTCATCTTCACCCACCACGACACCGATCTCACGCGGTTCGATGGCTTTGAGCGGACTCATCTTCTCGATGATCCGATCCGTGTCGTTCTCCCTCACGGCCACCCACTGCACGAGCACGACGACATTGACCTCGCTGTGCTTCGAAACGAGCGGTGGATCGGAGGCTGCCCGAGCTGTCGCCAACATCTCCTGACGAGCACGGCGGACGTAGGGTTCACCCCTGACATCCGGCACAGCACCGACGACTATGTCGTCGTCCAATCACTCGTCGCTAGCGACCTCGCTGTCGCCATGCTCCCCGCTTTGGCCCTCCGAGCAGCCCGCAACGATCGCGTCACCGCGCACCCCCTCACCGGACACCAGCCCCGTCAAGTTCACGCGCTCACTCGCCGAAACGCCCGCTACCTCCCAGCCATCGAACACACCCTCGCCGCCCTCGTCCGGGCCGCACGTCACCCCGACAACGACCACTGAAGTACGCGCGAGCAGGTCACCAACGCTCTACGGGACAGTCTTTGCGCGCCATATATGCAGCAATTAGTCTGTGGCGTTCATGGCGCGGTGTCAAGAATCCCTAGAGGCCTGAAAATGCCGGTTCAGAGAACTGACACGATGGTGCCTTTCTAGGTTTACGGGAGTGCGGAGGTGTGGTCGACGGATCGCAGGGCGCGCTTCACGATCCGAGCGGTAGCGGCGCTATCGCTTTCGGCAGCCCATCGGCCGCACAGCTCGATGGCCCAGTCGGGGCGCGTTTTTGCGGCGTCGTTGATCCAGTTGGCTACCGAGTCCTGGACATAGTTGGATGGGTCGGTGTGGAGCGGGTGCAGGATCGTCTCGCCGAGTTCCGGCCGCTCTTTCAGGGCGGGAATGTGCGCCGCCCAGACGCCGCGCGGCCGGAGCGCTTCGCTGGCGAACCGGCGCACCCGTTCAGACGGGTCGACCGTCCAACCGGCGAGTAGGTCAATGCTGATATCGAGGTCGCTGACGAGTGTCGGGCGCGCGGCCATCCATACCCACTCGCGAACGGCAAAGTGTTCATCGTCGGCGAAGCTTCGGAGCTGATCGAGCAGCGCGGTTGGGCCAGTCGTGGCTCGTGAAGCGTAAAGAAAACACACCCACCCCCGCACCGTATCTGAGGTGTGACCGGCCAGGCGCTCGACCTCGGCTGCGTCGAGGTGATCGGCAAGGGCCGCACCGACACGCGTCATACGTTTCAGAATGCCGAGCTGCTGTGCCTCGGCGACGACGGTGCGTAGTTCTTCGTCTGCATCGGGGAGCACCGTTTGGAGCAGGATCCGATGGTCGATAGCGAGGGCTTCGGTGAGCGTACGTGCTGACGTGGTGCCCGCGTTGAGCGCATCCAGGTGGGTCGTGTCGATATCGGCGCGGCTGCGCGCCCCGCGTTCGCTCATCTCACAACCTCGGCAGCGAGGTTCTGCTGCACCGCAGCCAACACCAGAGCCACACTACCCCGCTCGGCAGGGCCGATACCGGCCCCGAGTTGATGGAGCCAGTCGGCATAGACCGGCACGAGCTCACCGATGAGCCGTTCCCCTGCCGTCGTCGTCCTGAGCGTGTGCGTGCGCCGGTCGGTCGCATGAGCTTGACGCTCGATCAGTCCGTCGAGGTCGAGACGATCCAGCAGCCCGGTCACGGTTGCGGAGGTCACTTCGAGCCGGTCGCCGAGGATGCGAGGGGTGATCCCCGATTCGGTAGACACTGCGAGGAGCGCGGCAAGTCGACCTTCCGACAGATCATATTGGGCGAGCAGTTCCGCACACGCCGCGTCTATCCGTCGCGCTGTGGTGAGGACTGTCATCACCAACCGTGCGGCCTCGTCGTCGCCAAGCTTGGACAGTAGAAGCTCTTGCTTAATACCCACCGTGTTGTTCATAAGTCGCCATATTACTAGTCGCCTAGTAAAAGAATCAATACATGCCCTAAAGTCACATTCCCGCAAGCCGGTCGTTCACCGGTACAGGTGCGGACGACTTCGGAAACTGACAAATCTGGCGGGTTTCAGCGAATGCCTGATTCCCATATACCTAGCCCGAGAAAATGCCCGGTGAAGGGGGGCTAAACGATACAATTTAGTCTATGACCGGACTGCTCATCGGATACGCACGCGTATCCACTAACGATCAAGACCTCACCGCCCAAAAGAGCGCACTCCTAGCCCTGGGCGTTCCTTCGGAGAAGACTTTCACCGACCAAGGCCTTACTGGCACCAATCGGGCGCGGCCAGGACTCAGTGAGGCATTGGCTGCCTGCCGGGCTGGGGATACGTTGGTGGTGACAAAACTGGACCGGCTGGCCAGGTCGTTGCGCGATGCGAAAGACATCGTTGATGAACTCACGCGCCGTGAGGTCAAGCTCAGCATTGGCGGGTCTGTCCACGATCCAACTGATCCCGTGGGCAAGCTTCTTTTCAACGTACTGGCTATGGTGGCCGAATTCGAGGCAGACCTGATCCGGGCGCGCACCCGCGAAGGCATGGCTGTTGCCAAAGCAAAGGGCAAGCTACGCGGAAAGCAGCCTAAGCTCTCCAAAGCACAGGAAGTGCACTTGGTTTCCGTGTACGAAGCAGGAACACATACGACTGCTGAAATCGCCGAACTTTTCGGTGTCGCCCGCTCGACCGTCTACCGTGCCATCAAACGAGCCGGAGAGCCCGCTAATTAGTGCTGTGATTTACTCGCCGAGCTAAGTTGCCCGTCGCGTGGCACGCGCAATGGCCAGCGTTCGTGGAAGAAACTCTTCAGGGATATCAAGCGCAATGAGGTCGCTGCGGATTTTCTGAAAGGACTCTTCTAAACGGATGCGACGCGTGAGTGCATCAAGCACTTTTCCTGCGGCAATGGGGTCTCGTTGTGCGAGAGTGAGGCATTCCTCTGCTGTTGTACGTGCTTCGTCCCATAAATCGCGCAGTGGCGCAACGTCGTGAACGGTACGCTCTGGCTCAGCAGTCAAAAGGTGGCCAAGCGTGCCGTACGCTTGAATCTCTCCAGCTTCGACCAGTTGCATGGCTGTGGCGGCGGCCTCAAGGTACATCTCTTGTTGCGACCAAGGCAGTGACTCGAAAGTTCGTGCAGCACCGATGATGCCTGCGCGAACAGGGTGCCCGGTTTCCCGCCAGATGGATTCAATCATGCGGCGCGGGCGGACGCGCAGTTTCGACATTGGAGTGGATATCTCCTCGATGACAGTACGTAGCAAACGGAACCACACTCCAGCGTGGATTGATCGGCGCGAAAGCGTAACCTTGCCGGTCGTCAGAGCTTCCTCAGTACGTGCGTCTTGGATAGTGATCGACCTCAATACTGGTCGTTCGTCAATCTTTCTATTCTCCCAACCGACAAACTCATACAGCCCGAAAGCCGGAGCTAACCGGCGGCCGTGGTGAGGGCAAGAGAGAGTGATCGGAAGTTGAGCAATTAGCGACAGCACGACAGTATTCTCGGTCCTCGTTTCCACGCAAGCGGGACACACGCGCCTGTCCGGGCGCCCCTTGGAAACTAGCGGCAACCATGCGCGCCAGTCCATTACCTCGCGTTGGGGACGTTCCCAGATGGCTAGGAGCACAGAGTCTTGGCGAACGTAGGTTTCGTACGAGGACGATGGGATTTCCTCGGGCTGGAGTGAATCAAGAAGCCACGGCACCCACCCTGCAACCGTCATTCGATGCAATTGCTTTTCTGGAACACCGGTGCGTTCGGCCAGAGCAGTAATCAGAGCTTCGGGGGCCTGCAGATCCAGCAGTTCCATCTTCATAGCTGTGGCCGCACCGGGCAGGGCGAGGTCATAGCGAACCAGCTGATCCAAACCCATGTCGTAGACCGAGGCGAGTCTCTGCAACCACGAAGTCAGTGCCTCCCCCTGTCCGGGTGGCGGATGCAGCGGCCACCGACTCCTCAAGGCAACTCGCGCTCGAACAAGCGTCGCCGTTCCGTGGGCCCCGCATATGGGGCAGCGAGGAGGGTGCGCTGATTGATTGCTTCCTCGCCGGTCTCAATCGCCGCCACCGCCGCGTCAGTGAGCAGTCGAGTAAGTTCTCCAATGCTGCCCTCGCTGCGGACAAGGAGGTATCGCGCCATCTCCTCCGTATCGATGATCGAGCGACGGCGAAGAGGGAAAGCAGCTGCGAAACTGGCTAGCAGGGTGCGCGCCTCATCATTAGGTTCCCAACGTGGCAGGGCAAAGGGCTCGAAACGGTTTTCTAGCTGGTCGTCCGAACGAATCGCCAAATATGCTTCGCGTGTTCCGACTCCAACTAGCGGGATTCGCAACTCATTGCCCAGAAACCGCAACACATTCAGGAACTCTCGCCTTGTATCTCCGCGACCAGCAAGCACGTTGTGCAACTCATCGATGACCAGCACCCGCACCCCAACCGCTCGCAGGAGGGACAGTGTTGTCTGCTCCAAGAGTGATGTATGTTGCCGAGGTCGAAGCGGTGCTCCCAGGGCTGCTTGCAGCGCCACATAAAATCGGCTCACCGATGGTTCTGACGGCATTTGCACCGCCACCACGGGAATCTGTTCATATTCAGCATGGGAGATCGGTGGGTGGAGGCGTCGGAATTTCTCGATGATCATCGACTTGCCATTGTTGGTTGGTCCCAAAAGGAGCAGGTTTGGCATGCGCTGCTTCTTAGGCCACTCATACAGTTCCTCCAACCGCTCCAGCGCCACAGAGGCGCGCGAATAACCGATCCATCTGTCGGCGCGAACATGCCTCAGCCGCTCGTCTGAAGACAATAGAGCAATCGCCCTGGCGCTGGGATGCAGATGGGCAAGATCATCATTCGCACGCATTGCTTCTAACCCGGTCACCATTGTTCGATCACTTCAAACGGCGTCATGCTCTGCTCAGGCGTTGTCTTGTTGTTGCCTTCATCTGGAGGACGTTCATCCGGCGGGAGCATTGTTGAATTTTCAGTTTCACCTGTGGTTCCGGAGTGTTTACGGCGTTCAGCATTACGGCGCGCCTTGCGTGTTGTAGTGCTCGCAGTTTCGGTAATCGTGCGCATCTTCTCAACCATGCGAAACAGGGCATCTTCGTCAACCTGTGCCCGACCCTCAGCATGCAGCCTCTCTATAGCGGCACGGTGCTCCCACACGCTGACAGCCGGATACGATAGCGTCCGGTAAGGCACTGGCATGTAGGAACCGTCGTCGGGATCGAGCACCCAAATGCGGCTGATGTCCCGCGGATCGCGACGGATCACGAACCGTTCCATCTGCACTCGGCGCGCGATCCAGGGCTTCAGACCATTGCAGAAATAATGCACGTGGTCAATCACGAACCCGCTTCGTGTCAGCTTCCGCCGCATCACCGGCAAGAAATCCACTAGGAAAGCAGCAGAGTCCGTGACCATCGGCGGAGCCTGCTCCTCAACGCCCGCCGCCCACATAGCTTGCGGGGTTTGCCGGGTTGTGCTGTGAATCTGGCCGTGATAACTCGATACCGCTAAAGTCAGCCACTGCTCAAGCTCATGAATCGTCAGTACCGCACGGGCATTTGAATCATAGCTTCCACGCTGCGCTGGATTGGAGAATGTGGTGCCAGGCAGCTCGTGCACCATCTCCATCAACGTTCCGATGACACGCTCGATGATTCCGCCGTAGTGTGGACGTCCCGGAGGGCGATAGCTCAATTTGATTCCGTGTTCCTCACACCCGCGACGTAGTGCTTCGCTCTTGAATTCTGAAGCGTTATCCAGATACAGCTCCCGAGGCTTACCCGCCATGGGCCACGCAACCTCTACCGCTAGCCGCTCCAACGAAGCACGCTTATCGGTAACCATGTGCGCCAAGCACAACCCAACGGAAAGTGCGGATGGCGCTTCCAACGTGATCACCATTCCCACGATGCTCCGTGAGCGCACGTCGATTGCGACAGTCACATAAGGCCGCCCGATCGGTAGCCGGTGTTGTTCATCCACCACGATTAGGTCCACCACAGTGTGATCGATCTGCACTTGCTCCAGCACTTCTAAAATCGTCGGGACATCGCCACCCGCGGACTGCAACGACCTTGCAGCTTCGCTTCCTTCCCGGCTCACAATCTCAGTCCGAGAATCCAGCATGGCGATGCGACGTCGAACCGCATTAAGTGAGGGGGCAGGAAGTCCGTGAAGCCGACACCTCCGTACGATCTCGCGGTGGACGGCAGCGACCGTTTTTCGTTGCTTAGTCAGATAGTGCTTGCGGATCATGTCACGGACAAGAGCTTCGACTTCAGGAGGTAGCCGTGTCCCTCCGCGACCTCCGCTGGAGATGCCAGGGACCAGGTCAGATGCCGCTCCTTGTCCCTCGCGCCATAGGCGGACTAAAAAGTAGACGCGGCCCCGTGAAATCCCCAATTGCTCGGCTGCTTCATACACGGCGAAGCCTCCCATTCGAGATTCAGCGAGAGGCCCAATAATCGCAGCTCGCTGAACGGCGAGATTCCATGCCGCGTCGGGGGCGGTTAGCAAACCGCGCCCGGAAATTCGGTCGTCCTTGACCGGCTCTTTGTCCATATCTCTATGGGACTACATGTTGGGTCGTGCACACAAGTAGTGAAATATAGATGGTCCATAGTCCTGTGAACAAGTACCTAAACATCGACATCATTTGTGCTGAGGACTTCGGAAACTGACAACCGGCTTGTGCTGGTCGAAGAATGATCGAACGAGCGCTACCGCAGGCTCGTCCAGGCGCAAAGTATCGCCATTGTGCACCCCTCCAGGCAAGATCAGGGCGTCATAATCTTCGGCGCTGGCCCCAGCGGTATCGCGGCTTACGATCATCTCGTAGCCGTGCTCGCCGCGAATCGTGCCGGTGTGCGTCGAGACCACTTCTACCTCGGCGCCATGCTCTCGAACCGCGCGCAGCGGCTCGGTAAGTTCTGAATCCTCGAAGCCGTTGGTCGCGACGATCGCCACTCGTTTCTCAGCAAGTTTCGACATGTGATGCTCCTTGCCTGTGCTTTTGCTCTTGACCATCCAAGCGCGAATCGTTCACTCCGGGCACCCCGTTGCGCGTGGCAGTGATCCCAGCTAAAGTCTGGGCTGCTCGGCGGCCGCGGTGGACTCGCCACAATGAGTAGACGCCGAGTACACAGAGCGCTGGACCCATCGTGTCTTTGCTCGTGGCGACCGGGCAGAGCTGATGCAGATCGCAAAGCTTCAACACCGCCAGGGAGCAAGCGGGATCTCGCGCGCCATCGGGATGAAGACCGCCGAACACTGGGCAATGTCGGCCGCGCTGACTGCACTCATGGTCTCGGCAGTCGCGGCGACGTCGGCCGGCACGCCCCGCACCCGGCCCGGCCTCACGATGATGCGCACGCAAACGTACATCTCGTTTGCATTCAACGCCATCGTGGTCGCTATGGCGGTATCGCTCATCACCAGCCTCATTGTTGCGGCAGGGGAGTAGGGCGTAACGGTTAGACTGCCCCTATCGAAGCTACGAGGAGGTAGCCATGCAGCTTCTGAAGGAACAGCTTGCGGCCACCGGAGGCGAGAACCTCTCGACGGTGTGGTGGGTCGGAGCGGGCCTGCTTGTGGTCGGTGTAGCGATTGCTGTCATTGCGATGCTGAGAAAGCGAAACGGCTCAAACGCTGACACCTCAGCCTTTGAGCACGATTCGACAGATTCTCCGGGGAGCTCACTCGAGGGGCAGGTCGTTCCGCCCGCGTCGGGTCATCATGAAGATAAGCCCGAGTAGCACGACCACGCCCCCGGCGATCATCAAGATGTAGCCGATGAGGTCGAGGTTGACGTACTCAACGTCGACGTTGACGGCGAAGACAAGGATCGCGCCGATAACGAGCAAAACAATTCCGGTACCTATGGTCATGATTGGCCTCCTTTGGTCGTCTCATTGTGGCGGGAGCGATCGGTGAGTCGAAACCCGTTGACTCGTGGCGGTCCGGACGCTATAAGCAGCCTCAGTTCAGCAGCGGAATGGCGAGGTTGAGGGACGCGGCGAAGAGCAGCCAGGCAAGGTAGGGAACCATCAGAAATGCGGCGATCCTTGACCACGCAACCGCGCCGAGCCCGAACCAGATGACCGTGATGATCAGCGTCAGAATGATGACGAACGCCGCCCACCAGGCAGCTGGGCCCGCAACCGGGTAGCCGGCGAAAAACACCGGCGTCCAGAGCCCGTTGAGCACGAGCTGAGCGGCGTAGAGTGCGAGCAGGCCCGTTGCGGCATTCTTTCTCTGGGCTCGAAACCCTGCACGCCACACCAGCCAACCTGAGAGGGCGATGATGAGGTACAGTACGGACCACACTGGCCCGAACACCCAATTTGGCGGGCTCCACGGGGCCTTCTGCGCTCTCGCGTACCATCCGTCGACCTCCGAAAAGGTAGCGGCGGATCCACCGATTGCGATGAGGGCGACAGCCGCGAGCAGCAGAAACGCAATCGCGAGTTTTCTGGCAAGTGACGGGCGTTCAGTGTCTGGCTGCACGGTTGCGATCCTCATGCCTTGAGACGCTAGCAATGGTCAGCCCAGGGCGTGAGGGGGTGTTCGTGCATCGAGAGAGATGATACGAGACTTTGGTGGGCGATACCGGACTCGAACCGATGACCTCTTCCGTGTGAAGGAAGCGCGCTACCAACTGCGCCAATCGCCCGCGTGACTCACACATGCCGTGATGCCAACCTCAACGATGTTACACGATTTCTGAGGTGCAGGTGACCACTCCGCACCGCCACTCGCGACACGCCGTGAAATCGTCGTTATACCTCGCCGGTAGGCGCCGGCGCTGGGGGAGCGAGTGCACTGTCGAGCTGCTGCTCGAGTTCATGATTGAGTTCGCTGAGTTCGAGCAGTTCGGTTCGCATCTGCTCATAGCGGTCGATATCGGCGTTGAGACTGCGCATTTCGGCACCGAGCGCATCCCGTCGTGAGTAGAAATCATCGCGGAGTCGGTAGAACTCATCGGGGTCACTTGAAAACTCGAACGCGTCGTTGCGCGCAACGAAAGCAGCCCACTCGTTGTTGAACTGCTCGACAGCGGCATCGTAGGCGGCGCTGCGTGCCTCGACGTCGCTTCGCAGGGACGCCATCTCGGTTTCGAGCTCCGAGGCACGCTGCTTCAACTGGTTGAAGACCGCGTGATAGTTGTCGAAGTGGTCGAGAATTGCGCCTCGGTCCTTGAACCAGGTCGCGTAGTGCCGTTCGAGCCACTCGGGAAGTTCTCGCTGTTCGGTTCCGAGCACGGAGTGCAATTCGTTCGCGAATGCAGTCTTCGAAAGTCCGGAATAGACCGACATGCGTTCTTTGAGCTCAGGGTTTTCTGGCGCAAGTTCGTCGTACAGTGCGTTGAGCTTGCGCGTCAGCGAGGATCTTTCGCCGTCGCCGATGCGTGCGAAAGCCGCATGCAGCAGTTCGTGTGCCGCTGTGACCTCGACAATGCCATCGAGGCGCTCATCGGTGATCTGGAAGAGGTGAATACGGCCGCTGGTGTAGCAGCCAAGAATGTGGCCGTCTTCTGAATGGTCCACGTTTGCGCACTGCTGATTGAAGTTCTGACTCGCATCGAGCGTGGGGGCCGATGCCCAGAATATTCTGTGGCCGGCCTCAGTGAGATGCAGGTCGGTCGTCAGGGTTTCGATCTGAGCTGTCGGCTCGAAACGTTGCGCTGCAAAATGGTCGTTGATCTGCTGCCGGTTGAGATAGGCGAAGACGCCACCGACGATCAAAGCAACCAGGAGTAGGCAGGTGAGAACTCGTGAAGTAATTTTCTTCGCCGACGCAGCCATGTACTCCAGTATTGGGTGCTTCGAGTTGTGAACTCGGCCAAACTCACCGGAACGTTACCGAAATGGGTTGTTATTACGCGGAACACGCCGTGTTGCAGGCTCGATTTGCGACGCCTCCCAAAGTTCCCCTATAGTCATTCAAGTACACGGCAACGTGAACATGCGGATGTAGCGCAGTTGGTAGCGCATCACCTTGCCAAGGTGAGGGTCGCGAGTTCGAGTCTCGTCATCCGCTCCAGTGGCCCGATTAGTTCGGGCCGCTTGTGGTGTCAACCACTCCGGTGGCGTGGCCGAGAGGCGAGGCAGCGGCCTGCAAAGCCGTATACACGGGTTCGAATCCCGTCGCCACCTCGCACTATAATTGAATAGCCTAAAAATAGGCGCGATTGGCGCAGCGGTAGCGCGCTTCCCTGACACGGAAGAGGTCACTGGTTCGATCCCAGTATCGCGCACTCCCGAAGACCCTTGAGAAATCAAGGGTCTTCTTCATTTTACACGTGGTCAACATGCCGTTGGTCAATATCCGGTCAACATCGTTTCGTGTCCTGACCAGCACATTCGGTCAGAGTTCGTGGTAGCCTGTTTGGTGACCCGCCAGTGACGGCGCGTCTGTGCAGGATCCCCGCTCGACTCGGCTGGGCGGGAACCTAGGGCAAGCCGAGCAGCGAATACAGGCCCTCCGACGGGAATCGCACCCCGCCGAAGCAAGATAGCGAGATCAGCGAAGATCACCACCGCTATGGAGCTTCGATGACCACCACCGCCCTCACCCGCACCACCGCCCGCAAGACCGGCACCGCCACCAGCGATGAGCTGCTGCGCGCCTACACCGTCCCCGACGCCGCCGAGCGCCTGAGCATCGACGAGCGGACGTTCCGCCGCATGATCGAGCGCGGCGAGGTAGAGGTGTTGTACCCGCGCGGCAAGAGGGGCCGCAACAGCCCCGTGCGCGTCTCCGAGCAGGCCCTGCGCGACGTGTTCACGCGCACCGCCGTCTGACCCCCGCAAGAGCCGTCTCAAGAATGAGACGACCCTCGCGGGTTCCGGGCGTTGGCAGCGCACCGGGCGAGGGTCGCCGGAAAGAGTTCCGTATGACCAAGAATACCTCACAGAAGCGGGTCTCGCGCTATCGCGGACGCCGCCACCGCGCCTACAAGCTCGTGGTGCGCGCGGAGATGTCGTTCTCACAGATGGCGGCGCTGCACGCTGCCCTGGAAGGCGCCCTCACAGTCGAAGAGCACCTGTTCGTCGGCCACTACCGCGACGATGCTGAGCGGCATGTGCAGGGCTATTTCCGCACGCCGCCGGGTTCCAAGCTCACCGAGCGCGAGGCAATCGCCCGCATCGCTGCCGCAGGTATCCCTCCCGAGCTGATCCGCGTGGTGACCCTGGCTGGGCGCAACGCCGTGGAGGCTTTCGCCCATTACCTGATGCACACCGGTGAGATGCTGGATGCACGGTACGACCGCGAGGAGTTTTTCGCGAGCGATCCCGAGGGTATCTGGGCGCGTGTTGATGCCTGGCTCGCCCGCAAGGCGCGTGCTGACGAAAAGAGCAATACCGAGGCTCTGATCGAGCGCCTGCGCCAGCGACTCATGGACGGCGAGATTGCGCTCCACGATGTCCAGCTCGACTACCCGAAGCTGTTGGCTGCCTACCCCGGCAAGTTCAAGAACATCGAGAATCTGCGCCCGAACGCACGCAAGCTGCGCGAGGACGCCGAAGCGCTGCGCGAGCACATGCTCCAGGAGCAGGCGCGCAAGGCCGCCGTTGACGAGCCTGCCGTGTCAGTCTCGCCCGTCGTGCCTGTCGATGACGAGACCCGTGAGCAGCGCGCTCGTGAGCGTCGCGAGGCCGAGGATCGTGCGCTGGCCGAGTCGGCTGAGCGGCTCGCTCGTGAGTATCGTGAGCGCGAAGCGCGTGACCGCGAGCACGATGCCCGGATCGACGCGCGCGTGCGTCAGCTCGACCGCCGCCAGGAGCTGCGGAAGCTGATGGACGCCCGCGAGGTCGAACTGCGAGCGCAGGCCGAGCGCGACGGGCTGGATGCCGAGGACACCGCAGAGCTGCTGCTCGATGACGAGACCTTGAACGAGTACGACGCCGAGCTGAATGCTCTCGTTCCCATGTAGACCCGAGCCGCTCGCGAGTGGCGGCTGCGCGCACCCGACCGGGTAGGCGCTGACGACAAACACAAGGAGTACACCGATGAACGAGATCGACTACGCGGCGCTGGACGCCGCTGACCGTGACGAGACGCCGAAGAGTTCGCCGAGGGTGCGGGCGGCGGTGAAGAGCACCGCTGAGCGCGTCGAGGAGGCTGCGGCTGCGCTGGCAAAGCTTCAGGCGCAGCTCGCCGAGGAGCGCGAGCTTGCCGTGCTGCGCGCCGCCTACGCGGTGCAGCACGGTGCCGAGGCCAAGAAGTCGATGAAGCGCACGGCGCTGATCGACGCGTTGGCCGAGTCGTTCGGGATCGCGTGAGCCGATGCCGAACGCCGGGGTTGGGGTCAAGGGGCGGGGCGTAGCCCCGGCCCCTTGCCAGCCGTATTTGTGGGAGGTGAGCGCAGCGAAACCGACCACAAATGCGTTGCTGGCCGGGTCACGGGCGCCTCACTCTGCCAGCAACAGCAGCGGTGAGGTGCCCGTGACCGCACGGAGCGCACCCACGACGAGCAAGGAGACGAGACGATGAACGACAGTGAAGAGACGAAGACGACACGCGAGGCGTTGGTGCACGACGTGCATCTGCGCCTCACGGAAGACGACATGCACCTGGTGCGTGGCGTCGCCGAGGCGCTGGGCGTGACGCAGAGCAAGGCGATCCGTCTGATGCTGAGGCGTAGTGACGGCGGCGCGGCAGCGGTCGCGGCGGCCCCGGTGCTCGACGATGTGCGCGATGTGCTCGAGCGGTTCGCACGAGCGCATGAGGTGCACGCGGTCGCGCTCGACCGGGTGGGAGCAAACCTCAACCAGATCGCGCGGCACCTCAACTCTGGGGAGCGTGCACACGATCACGAGGTGATCGCCGTTCTCCATCAGACGCGACATGCGCTGCGCGACACGAGGCTCTACCTGGGCCGCGATCCGGAGAAGATGCTCCGGTGGCTCGGCCTGCACGAGCTGATGATCGAGAGCGAGGCTGCCTGATGGCGTCGAGTGCGATGAGTCCGACCACGAGCACGGGTCGCGGCTGCAACTACATGGTGCGCGGCACCGCGCACGACGGTTCGGGCGAGCCTCGCGCCGTCTACGTCGGCGGTGTCGGCGGGATCATCCCGGCGGTCGCGCCGGGGCAGTTCGCGGCGATCCGCCGCCGGTTCGGGAAGGAAGATGCGAAGCGTCAGGGCATCATGGGCTACATCTCGTTCAGCCGCGAGGAGCTTGACCCGGACGACCCCGACGCGGGCATCAAGGCGCTGCGCATCGGGCAGCGCCTTGTCGGCAAGCAGTACCCCGGTCACCCTGCGCTGCTCGCGGTGCAGCGCGACGGGGTGGGCGGCCTGTGGCACGTGCATTTCCTCGTGTCGGCGGTCAGCGACCGCGACGCAGTGCACGTCTACCGGCGCAAGCCTCGCAAGGGCGAGCAGCCTGATGCTGACGGCCTCGTCGAGCAGCAGGATGCCCGCGCCGCCGGGCGGGCGGTCAGCTCTGCGATGACGAACGCGTGGCGGTTGCAACACACGGTGGACAGCGTGCTCGCCGACGAGGAGTTCATGCAGTCCATCGGGCTCGCAGCCTACGACAACGAGGCGCTGATGGAAGCGCGCCGCATCGGCATGGCCGAGCGCGCGACCGCTGCCGAGCTTGAGGATCAGCATGTGGGCAACGACTGGCGCACGCACCTGCGCGCGGTGGTCTCTGACGCGCAGGCCGAGGCGACGAGTCTGGACGAGTACCGCGATCTGCTCAGTGCTCGCGGCATCGAGCTGAAGACACGAAAGAGCAAGACGGGCAGCGACTTCGGCGACGGAGTGCCGGTGAACTTCAGTTACCGGCTCACCGATGCGTCCGGCAAGCAGCGCAACGCTCGCGCCGGTGGACGTGACGGCATCGGCGACGAGCTGGGGTCGGCGGCAACGCTCGCCCGCGTCGAGGAGAACATCGCTCGGCAGCCGCAGCCTCTGCCAGCACCGGCCCCCGCGCAGCAGCAGGCGGCACCGTCATTCAGCAGCGGGCTCGCGGCTCTCAGGCGCAAGAGTGACGAGGAGCTTGCCGCGCAGCAGGCCGCAGAGCAGCCCTACGAGCCCGTGCAGGCTCCGAGCGAGGAAGTGTCCGCCTTGGTGGCTCCCGTGGCCGCTGAGCGGCGTACGGAGCTGCAGAGTCCCGCGCAGCCGCTCGAAGACCGCCACGCTGCCGCAGCGAAAAGGGATCGGGCAAGGAAGGACGCCGCGAGGCGTGCTCTGCTTGCCGATGACGACGAGCAGCAGCAGAGCGCTGGCTACGTGTTCGAGAGGTGAGTGCGTGTCTCGGTCTGCGAGTGGATGCTCTTGACGAGAGGGTAGACCTTCTGCCCGTTCGCTCCGATAGACCTTGTAAGCATGTCGTGCAGCTCTTGCGAACTCTGTGACGCCGCGAGCGCACGGTAGATCGCCGAGTACTCCGATGGCTTCAGCCCGAGGTCTTTGACGGCGTTTCTCACAGCGCGTTTTGTGGCCTCGGTGGTACTCGCCGCGAGTGGAGCTTTCGCGGCCGTTCTCTGCTGGGCGGTGGAAATGGCCGGTCTCAGTGAGATGCTGATCTCCTTGCGTCGGTCTGCCCAGAAATCAATGGCTGCCTCGAAGTCTCGATCTTTGCTCACGATGACGTATTCCGTCTCGGTCACTGCGGCGTCTCCGATCAGGGAGCCGAGATAGCTCACGAGTTGCATATCAAGATAATTCTTGCTGGTCTTCTTCGAGCGCTTCCAGAGCAGATATGGCGCATCTCTGTTCGCAGTGAGTTCCCTGACGAGGTCGATGGGCATGCTCGACGAGGTGTTCTTCGCGCCGAGGAAGATCACGACCGTGTCGTCCGAACTGAGCTTCTTGAAGCCATCCAGCCCGTGGTGGCTGGTGTTCTCGTAGTCGATCAGGTAGGTGCTCACACTACCCATTTTAGGGCGGCGCTCGTCCGAGCAGCTTGCCCGAGCACGGACAGGCGCACTGCCGGAGCGACCCAACTTTGCGGCAGAAACGTACCGCGTACCAGTTTCGCGGAACTTCAGGCGAGCGCCAAAGAACCACGACACGAGCAAAAGGGTGTACACACATCAGGCCCCACCGAAACCCGAGCAATCTACCGGACGAGCAGTTTTCCTTGATTTACCAAGGGTCTGCGTACGCGCACGCACGCGAGTTAGTCGCGTGACCGCCGCAGCCAAGTACCAAAGTGCGTACACCCTTTCGCTTCTTGCGTTTCAAAAGGGTGTACGCGCTCTCGGCAGCGCCGCGACCTCGTTCTGCCGCGTGATTCCGCCACTTCTGAATGCTGATCCGCCGCCGAACCTGCGTACACCCTTTTGCGTCGCCCCGCAGCAAAAGGGTGTACGCACGCTGGGGCAGCCCTGCGGCCCGTTCTGCCGCGTGATTCTGCGGCTTTTCCGCCGCCAAACCGCCCCGATTCCTGCGTACACCCTTTTGCGGAGTCCTCGACGCCCGTCTGGCGCAGCACCGGCGACATGACGGTGCCCCGCGCCCGCGAAGCGGGGGCGGGGCACATGTCACAGACCCGCGCCGGGCCTGCGCCGACCGATCAGCTCGCGCGCTGCTGGGCCACGCGGCGGGCCAGCTCGTCACTCCGGTTGCCGCTCGCCTGGTAGCGCATCGCCGCCTTGACGGACGAATGCCCGAGGTGGTCCATCGTCTCCTTGAGGGTCGCGCCGGCCTGCGCGTAGCGGGTGCCCGCGAAGTGCCGCAGCCCGTGGAACGGCAAGTCGGGCCGCTCGGCAGCCACCGCAGCCTTGTGCCAGTGCCGCCAGAACGAGCTCTGCGGCAGCCAGCTGGTGCCGTCGTGGTTGGTGGTCAGCAGGGCGTTTGCGATCTTCCCACGGGCCTGCTCGGCGATGATGCGGGCATCGTCGCCGTAGACGACGACGTTGCGCTCGCCCGCGAGGGTCTTGACCTTGCCGACAACACGGCCATTCTTCTTCGTGAGCACGACCTGGCGCGAGACGCTGATGCGCACGCAATCGACTTCACCGGCCTCGTCGCGCTCGACCACGATGTCCTTCGCCCGCAGTTCGGTGTTCTCGCCCCAGCGCAGCCCGGCGCCGCAAGCGAGCACGACCAGCGCCTTGTAGCGCTTGTCGATGCTCGACAGGATCACGGCCAGCTCGGCGTCGGTCGGCGGCTCGACCTTCTTGCCGGTCGATGCGATCGAGCCGCCCCTGACCTGGCAGGGGTTCTTCTCGATGATGCCGTGGTCAACGGCGGTCTTGAGCACCGACCTCATGAGGTCGTAGGCGCGCGAGGTCTGCGAGATCCGTCCGGTGTCGCGCTGGGCACGGTGCCACTCGCTCACCATCTCGGGCGTGATCTCGCCGAGCTTGCGCCCGACCATTGAGGCCAACGGCCCGCCCTTGCCAGCCTTGTCCTTCTTCGTCGTCACCCCTGCCGGGCGCAGGTAGCCCTCGTAGTTCTCCACGGTGCGGGGCCGCAGCGGCTCCCCGCGCGAGTTTGTGCGGGTCTCGATCCACTTCGCGGCGTACTCGCCCAGCGTCACCTCGCGGCGGGCGGCCTCTGCCGCCGCCTGCTCGGCCTGCGCCGCGCGCGCTGCCGGGGGCTGCCAGGTCTCCTTGGCGATCTCAGCCTGACGCTCCGCCAGCCAGTGGCGGGCCTCGGTGATCGCGGCGAACGTCGCGGGGGCCCAGTGCAGCTCACCGTCGGGGCCGACGTAACCGGCGGTGTACCTGCCGTTGCTGCGCTTCCTGACGCGCCCGAACTTCTCGCGCTGCTTGCGCTTCTTCTCAGCCATCGTGTTCTCCCGGTCAATATTTGGTCAATATCTTCTGCCCGAATGTGACCTTTTCGGCCCCATTCTGACCTAATGGTCTTGGGCTGTATCCCTTGTTAATAAAGGGATCGGGAGTGAAACTGAGGTGCTTCTAGTCTATCGCAATATCTATTCGATCCCAGTATCGCGCACTCACAAGGCCCCCGCCTTCGCCGGGGGCCTTTCTCGTCTCGTATCGATACCGCGGTCGCCTTCTCGCAGTGCAAGAATGGGCCGATGACTGAGCAAGCAAATACCTGGGGCATCGACGATCTGGATGGACTCACGAGCACGATCGTCGCGATCACTATCGGCCCTTGGGACGTCATGGTCGGTGGCGGGCCCGACCGGTTTATCATCACGGCGACGACCGATGCCGGGCAGCGCGTCGCCAACGCATTGAGTGGTGCCCCAGCGAGCGCAGAGGAAGACACCGTGGAGCTTACGGTCGGTGGACAAACCGTGGACTACCCAAGTGAGTACGCTCTCACTCGAGGTGAGGTTGACGCAGCGATCACGGATCTCAGGGCATCGCATTTCCCTGCGGATCGTTGGGAAATGCTCTGTTAACGAACGACGCGGGCGACTATCTCGCGGTCGTTGGCTCTAGAGGGCGAGCTCGTACCCCTGCATGGGATACCCGGCAAGCGGATGCGGTACGGCCGCACCCGCAGGCACGAATCCGGCTCGAGTGTAGAGCTCGATCGCACGCGCGTTGATATCTCTCACCTCAAGCAACAGCGTTGCGAATCCCTGCAGGCGTGAGTGGGAAATCGCGTCGTCGAGCAGCGTGCTTCCGACTCCCCGTCCAGCTCCGTCCGGGTCGACCGCGAGATAGCGAAGCAGCGCGGCCGTCGGGCGCGAAGGCACGGCCTCGACAAGCGAGAACCCGAGACGGGGTGCCGTAGCGACGGCAAACCGGACGATAGGGTTTGCAAACGACGCTTGCACTCGCGAGGTCATGCCAGGCCCGTCAACCGAACCGTCACGTGCCGCGAGTGCCCGAACCCAGATCTCGGCGCACAGGTCGATGTCGGCAGGCACGTTTCCAGGTCGAATATACGGCCGGCTCAACGAGGTTGCGGTCTGGTCATGCGTGACTGCTCAAATATCTCGCACAGCGAAGGCATGTTCACCCGAGGCTCATATAGGCTTCCCTCTATGGTGTGGCGGTGGGTGCAACGAGTGGTGGGCTCGCTGCTTGTGACCCCTGAGAAACTTGCCGCATTTCCAGCGCTTGCGTCGCATTCGCTATCGCCCGAGCACGTATGCGACGCCGCGGGCGTGCAGCGGCTCGCCGAGCTAGGCCCGCATCACGCTCTGGTCGTTTCAGTCGATGACGTCGTCGACCCCAACAAGCGAGCGCACACTCTTCGGCGGGCGCTCGAGCGGGGAGCGGTGATCCTTTTCGTTGAGTCTGAAACGACCCTTGACGGTTTGCGCCTCACCAACGCATTGCGGGGGATCGCCGTGCGCCTCGACGAACCGCCCGAGACCGGCGAACGGGCACTCTACGGCGTAAACGTGATCTCGCTGTTGCGTGCGGCGCTCGCCCACAACGACGTGGCTGATCTCGCCGAAGCACTGCGTGGCATGCCGACACACCGCACGCCGCATAAAGCGCTCGCAATGCTGCCCGAGTCTATTCTCGTGCAGCTCACCAGCGTGCTGCAGCGTGTGCTGCGCCATCCCAGCCTTCCGGTGTACGTGATCGTGTTCGTGTATTCATCGCTGCGGGTGCTCCCCGTCGCGCTCATACGCGAATTTCACGGGAGCCTGCTCGTGCTCTGGGCAATCGACCTGATCACTGCGGTGCCGTATACGTGGGGCGTGCTCGCGATGCTGTTCGCGCCAAAGCGGCGCATACGTCTACTGGCTGCCTTGACGACCCTCGTCACATTCGTCGGTCCGTATGTGTACTTTTGGCTGCACGGCAGGGGATACCCGCCGTACGTGCCGATCGTGATCGTCGGGCTCACCCTGGCAAGCGTGCTGCTCGAGGCGAATCGATACCGCCAAGAGCAGGGATTGCGCCGACGCTATCGATCCGTGTCCGCCGCGGCCTCGGGCGCCACATCGGCGCTCGCAGAGACACGCTGAGCGCGCTTCGTCGCCACGGTGCGCACGAGTCCGAGCACCAGAATCCAAAGCCCTGAGACCGCCCACACAATGAACGCCCAGTGCACTTTCTGTGGGTAGTACGCCACCAGCACGCCAGACGACACCACCCATGCAAGCGTCGCGATGACGTTGACCGCCATGAACTTGGCAACGCGGAACGGGTGCACGAACGTGATCGGCGCCCAGGTCAACACCGAGAAGAAGACCACAAGAATGGCATTCACGAGGGGATGGGGTTGGGCGAGCCAGAGCGCGAGAGCGACGATGTTCCAGGTAGCGGGAAACCCCATGAAGTAGTAGTCGTCGGTCTTCATCTTGGTGTTCGCGTAGCAGAACATCGAGGTGACATTGATAAGCGCGAGCAGCACGACGGCGATCGCACCCTCGCCGAGCAGCCCCTCTCGGTACATAAAGAGCGCCGGAATGAACGTCCAGGTGAGGTAGTCGACGACGCAGTCGAGGATCACCCCATCGAAGTTCGGCGCATACGTCTTTACATCTGCTCGCCGGGCAAGCGTGCCATCGACACCGTCAACGATGAGTGCGATACCGAGGTAGAGCCACATCAGCTTCGGCTGGTCCGCGAACAGCGCGAGCATCGCAAGCGTCGCCCAGATCACTCCGGTGAGTGTGAATGCGTGCACTGACCATGCGGCGATGACGCGGGTGCGGTGTGATGTCATGGTTCTCGACTCTACTCGAAGCCAGGCACCCGCTAGGATTAACGGGTCTATTAGCTCATAAGGAGTCGAACCGTGGCAGATGGTTTCAGCCTGTTCACCGACCGTTCTATCGTCGCAATGCGCGTGAACGGCGAATTGCGCGACCTCGCGGCAGAAGTGACAGATACAGACACCGTTGAGCCCGTTACGATCGACAGCCCTGACGGCCTGAACATTCTGCGCCACTCGGCGGCGCACGTGCTCGCGCAGGCGGTTCAGCGCATCAATCCCGAGGCGAAGCTCGGCATTGGCCCCCCCATCACCGACGGCTTCTACTACGACTTCGATCCGGCTGCTCCCTTTACTCCCGAGAACTTGCGGGAGATCGAGAAGGAGATGCAGAAGATCGTCAAGCAGGGTCAGCGCTTTGTTCGTCGCGTCGTGAGCGATGACGAGGCGCGCGCCGAGCTTGCGAACGAGCCCTACAAGCTCGAGTTGATCGGGCTCAAGGGTGGCAGCGCGGGCGACGAGGTCGCTGGCAGCGACAACGAGAGCGTCGAGGTCGGCGGCGCCGAGCTCACGATCTACGACAACATCGATCCGAAGACCGGCGAGCTCTGCTGGAAGGACCTCTGCCGCGGCCCGCACCTGCCCAACACCCGCATGATCGGCAACGGCTGGGCACTCACTCGTGCCTCGGGCGCCTACTGGCGCGGCAGCGAGAAGAACCCGATGCTGCAGCGCATCTATGGCACCGCCTGGCCTTCAAAAGACGAGCTGCGCGCCTACCAGCTGCGCCTTGAGGAGGCCGCGAAGCGCGACCACCGCAAGCTCGGCAAAGAGCTTGACCTCTTCTCGTTCCCCGAGGAGATCGGCTCGGGCATGTCGGTCTGGCACCCTCGAGGTGGCATCGTGCGCGGCGAGATGGAGCAGCACGCTCGCAGGCGCCACATCGAGGGCGGCTACACCTATGTGTACACGCCGCACATCTCGAAAGAAGACCTGTTCTGGCAGTCGAACCACCTTGTCAACTACAAAGACGACATGTTTCCGCCGATTCGCATCGACGAAGAGGTCGACGACGAGGGCAATGTCACCAAGAAGGGCGTCGACTACTACCTCAAGCCGATGAACTGCCCGATGCACATTCTCATCTACAAGGAGCGTGCGCGCAGCTATCGCGATCTGCCGTTGCGCCTTGCCGAGAATGGCACGGTCTATCGTTACGAGCTCTCGGGTGCGTTGCACGGCCTCACCCGCGTGCGCGGCTTCACTCAAGACGACTCGCATCTCTTCGTCGCGCCCGACCAGCTTCAGGAAGAAGCGGGCAAGGTGCTCGAGTTCATCATCTCGATGCTGCGCGACTTCGGCCTCGAAGACTTCGAGCTCGAGCTGTCGATGAAGGACAACGAGAAAGACAAGTGGATCGGCACCGAGGAGTTCTGGGAGTCGTCGACCGACGCGCTGCGCCAGGTTGCGTTGGCCTCTGGTCTGAAGCTCACTGAAGTTCCCGGCGAGGCCGCGTTCTACGGCCCCAAGATCGACCTGAAGACGCGCGACGCGATCGGCCGTGTGTGGCAGCTCTCGACCGTCCAGGTCGACCCGAACCTGCCCGAACGCTTCGACCTCGAGTTCACGGGCGCCGATGGCGAGAAGCATCGCCCCATCATGATTCACCGCGCCCTCTTCGGCTCGATCGAGCGCTTCTTCGCGATCCTGCTCGAGCACTACGCCGGCGTCTTCCCGGTCTGGCTCTCGCCAGTGCAGGTCGTGGGCATTCCCGTAGCTGAGCAGTACGGCGACTACCTCGACGGCGTCATCGACCAGTTGCGCGCGAAGGGTGTGCGTGCCGAGGTCGATCACAGCGATGATCGCATGCCGAAGAAGATTCGCACGCACACGAAGGCGAAGGTTCCGTTCCAGCTGATTGCTGGCGAAGAGGATCGCGCGGCCGGCGCCGTGAGCTTCCGCTTCCGCGATGGCACCCAGATGAACGGCGTGCCGGTCGATAAGGCGATCCAGCGCATTCTGAATTCGATCGAAACGCATGAGCAGGTGACCACGGCGTGGACGGAGTAGGCGCAGGGCCCGATCACGCTCGGTTTGAAACCTTGAGCGAGAGCGGTCTCGTAGGCGACCCCGACGAGATGCAGCGTCTCTGGACGCCGCATCGAATGGTCTATATCGCCGATACGCACCAGCCCGACGAGCATGACTGCCCGTTCTGCCATGCGCCGTCGCTCGACGACGAACAGGCGCTGATCGTCTATCGCGGCGAGACCAGCTATGCCCTGCTGAATCTCTACCCATACAACAACGGACACCTGCTGGTCTGCCCGTATCGCCACATCTCGACATACGACGAGGCGACCCCTGAAGAGGTCGCCGAAATCGGCGAGATCACCCAGATCGCTATGCGAGTGCTCACGCAGGCGATGGGTTGCCAAGGCTTCAATATCGGCATGAATCAAGGCGAGATAGCGGGAGCCGGCATTGCCGCTCATCTGCACCAGCACGTGGTGCCGAGGTGGCGGGCAGATGCTAACTTCTTCCCGATCATCGCGAAGACGAAGTCGATGCCGCAGTTGCTCGGTGACGTTCGTGAGAGGATCGCGGCCGCGTGGCCGGTGGATCCTGGGCCGGGCGCGAGCGAATCTCAATAGACTTGATTTCGACTTACGGATAAGAAAGAGGAGCAACCGTGTCAGGACACTCCAAGTGGGCAACCACCAAGCACAAGAAGGCCATCATCGATTCGCGCCGCGCGAAGGCCTTCGCGAAGTACATCAAGGTGATCGAAGTCGCCGCGCGCATCGGCGGCCCCGATCTTGAGGGCAACCCGGCGCTCGCCGATGCCGTGCACAAGGCGAAGAAGCAGTCGGTTCCCGGCGACAACATCGACCGCGCAATCAAGCGCGGTGCCGGTATCTCGGGCGATGCAGTCGAGTACACGACGATCATGTACGAAGCGTACGGCCCGAACGGCGTGGCGCTCATGATCGAGTGTCTGACCGACAACAAGAACCGCGCCGCAGCCGAGGTGCGCACCGCCCTCAGCCGCAACGGGGGCAATCTCGGCGAGCAGGGCAGCGTCGCGTACAACTTCGAACGCAAGGGCGTCATCACGGTTCCCGCAGAGGGCACCACCGAAGACGACGTGCTGATGGCAGTGCTCGACGCGGGTGCCGAAGAGGTCAACGCGACCCCCAACGGTGAGTCGTTCGAGATCATCACCGAGGCGAGCAACCTGGTCGCTGTGCGCACCGCGCTCGTCGAGGCAGGCATCGACTACGAGGCCGCAGACGCCGAGTTCGTGCCTAACCTGAAGGTCGAGATCGACGCCGACACCGCGCGCAAGGTGTTCCGTTTGATTGATGCGCTCGAAGACAGCGACGACGTTCAGAACGTGTTCTCGAACTTCGACCTCACCGCTGAGGTGCAGGCGCAACTGGAGAGCGACGACTGATCGAAGCGTTGCGCATTATCGGGATTGATCCCGGCCTCACGCGATGTGGGGTCGGGATCGTCACGTCTCATCAGGGGCGACGCGTGACCTTCGAGCACGTCGAGGTGCTGCAAAGCCCGGCGAGCGCGAGTCAGCCCGAGCGCATTCACCAGATCGGGTCGAGCATCGAGCGACTGCTCGACGGCCACAAGCCCGAGGGCATCGCGCTCGAGCGGGTTTTCGCGCAAGACAACGTCGCGAGCGTGATGGGCGTCGCCCAGATCAGCGGCGTCGTGATGTACCTCGCCGAACAGCGGGGCATTCCCGTGGCTCTATACACGCCCAACGAGGTCAAAGCCCAGGTCACGGGCTACGGTGCGGCCGATAAGGCCCAGGTCACCACTATGGTGACGCGTCTGCTCGGGCTCGCGGCGCCGCCGAAACCGGCCGACGCCGCCGACGCGCTCGCTCTCGCGATCACCCACGCCTGGCATCTGAGGCGCGGCGGTTCTGCGCACCGCCAAACCGAGAACCGTGCGGCCACCGCCGCACCAGCGCCCGTGGCGGGCGGCGAAACTCCGGCCCAGCGGGCGTGGCGCGAGGCCGAGCAGAAGCGGGGGAGGCGCCGGGGCGCGCGAGGGGGCTGACCCGGCGGCGCGAGCTACTGCGCTGCGTTCGGCTTGTCGACTGCTCCGCCGAAACGGCGGTCGCGATCCTGGTAGATCTCGATAGCCCGCCACAGCTCGCGGCGGTCGAAATCTGGCCACAGGGTGTCGAGAAACACCATCTCGGCGTAGGCCGATTGCCAGAGCATGAAATTGCTGGTGCGCTGTTCGCCACTCGAACGCAGAAAGAGATCTACCTCGGGCAGCTCGGGCACATAGAGGTGCCGTGCGATGGTGCGCTCGGTGATGCCGTTCGGCGAGAGCCGCCCCGCCGCGACCTCCTCGGCGATCGACCGCATCGCGTCGGTGAGCTCGTTGCGCCCGCCGTAGTTCACGCACATGGTGAGCGTGAGGCCGGTGTTGTTCGCGGTGGCGCGTTCAGAGGTCTTGAGCTCGCTGATGACCGAGCCCCAGAGCCGCGGCCGCCTTCCAGCCCAGCGCATGCGCACGTTCCAGGCATCGAGCTGGGCCCGGCGCCCGCGCAGCACCTCGCGGTTGAAACCCATCAAAAAGCGCACCTCGTCGGGGGAGCGACGCCAGTTCTCGGTTGAGAACGCGTAAACGCTCAGGTGGGTCACTCCGGCTTGGATGGCCCCGGCGACTACATCGAGCAGAGCCTGCTCGCCCTGCCGATGCCCCTCGACTCGGGGGAGCCCGCGCTGGTTCGCCCACCTGCCATTGCCGTCCATCACGATTGCGACGTGTTTCGGAACGGCTCCGCGAAAGGCAGGCGGGTGCTCGCCGGTCCAATCGACCGGCACCAGCTCAGAGGGGGCTCGGCGCATGCTCACAGACCCAACTGTAGCGGCACGAGGCCCGCTAGTTCGTGCGCAGCGAGCGCAGGCCGCGCTCCATGTGCCACTGGGCGTAGGCCGCGACGATGCCGGCGGCCTGACCCTGCTCGAGTTCGCTCGAGGCAGTCGCGGCTTCCCAGTCGCCCGCGAGCAGTGCGGCAAGCAGCACAACACTGCCTGGTTCGAGCCGAGGGGTGCCCGGAACCGCGCAGTTCACGCAGACGACGCCACCGAGCTGCACCATGATGTGCTCGTGCGGCCCGGGCGCCCCGCATCGAACACAATCGTCGAAGCCGGGTGCCCAACCCGCCGCGGCGAGTGCGCGCAGCAGGTAGCCGTCGCGCACGAGTGCTGGCGCGATCCTCGCCTGCGAAAGCGTGCGTAGCGCCCCGACAAGCAGACGATATTGCTCGGGCGCTGGCCCGCCCTCGCTCAGCCGCTCGGCGGTTTCGACCATTGCGCTGCCCGCGCGATACCTGTCATAGTCTTCGCTGATGTGTGGCCCGTAGGCCCCGAGCGTCGACGCCTGGGTGATGGTATCGAGTGTGCGGCCCTCGAAGAGCTGCAGGTCGGCGACCATGAACGGCTCGAGCCTGGCCCCGAACTTCGACGAGGTGCGACGCACACCTTTCGCCACGACCCTGATGATGCCGCGACCGAGCGTCAGCAGGGTGACGATGCGGTCGGCCTCACCCAGCTTCTGGGTGCGCAGCACGACGCCTTGTTCGCGGTACAGGGGCATGCCAGCAATTCTCTCGCACTCTTACGGGCTCGGCGATCCTTGACTCAGCTATGAGAGAATAGCCGCATATGTCTACCGCAACTCTGAATGATTCGCGACTGCGCATCGGCCCCCTCACCCTCGACGTGCCCGTCGTGCTCGCACCGATGGCGGGCATCACGAACACCGCGTTTCGTCGCCTGTGCCGCGAGTACGGCGCCGGCCTCTACGTAAGCGAGATGATCACGACCCGGGCGCTCGTCGAGCGCACCCCGGCATCGATGCGCCTCATCAAGCACCACGAGAGCGAGACGCCGCGATCCATTCAGCTCTACGGTGTCGACCCCGTTACCGTGCGCGAGGCCGTGCGTTTTCTCGTCGACGAAGACCTCGCCGACCACATTGATTTGAACTTCGGCTGCCCGGTTCCGAAGGTCACGCGCAAGGGTGGCGGCTCGGCGTTGCCGTGGAAGAGCGATCTGTTTCGTGCAATCGTCGAGCAGGCGGTCAAGGCCGCGGGCGACATTCCGTTGACCGTGAAGATGCGCAAGGGCATCGACGAGGATCACCTGACCTATCTCGATGCAGCGCGTGCCGCAGAAGACGCTGGCGTCGCCGCCATTGCCCTGCACGGCCGCACCGCGAGCGAGTTCTATTCGGGGCATGCCGACTGGTCGGCCATCGCGAAGCTGAAAGAGACCATCACGAGCGTGCCCGTGCTCGGCAACGGCGACATCTGGTCAGCAGACGACGCCATTCGCATGGTGCGCGAGACCGGCTGCGACGGCGTGGTGGTAGGTCGCGGTTGCCTCGGGCGCCCGTGGCTGTTCGGTGATCTCGTCGCCGCGTTTCGAGCCGAGGCCGGCGAGATTTCTTGGGACGAGGCCGAGCGGGCGATCGCAAAGCCGCCGCTCGGTTTCGTAATGCAGGCGATGCGCCGGCACACCGAGCTGCTCGTCGAGTTTTTCGATGGCGAAGAGGATCGCGCCTGCCGCGACATTCGCAAGCACGTCGCCTGGTACTTCAAGGGCTACGGTGTCGGAGGCGACCTGCGCCGCTCGCTTGCGGCGGTCGAATCGCTCGAGCAGATGGACGAGATCTTCTCGACCATGGATGGCTCGATGCCGTACCCGGGCCAGGGCGCCGAGGGTCAGCGCGGTCGCGCGGGCAGCCCGAAGCGCGTCGTGCTGCCAGATGGCTGGTTGAAGAGCCGTACGAGCGAGGGCGTCGACTACTCTGAGCTCGTTGAAGCCGAGCGCCAGGGCCTCGGTGGCGACGGTGGCTGAGCACGACGGTTACGAGCCCCGCGATCTCGAGCGGTTTCTGCCCGAAACGCACAGCGGCAACCGCAGCGATTTTGCGCGGGATCGCGCCCGCGTGCTGCACTCGAGCGGTTGGCGAAGGCTCTCTGCAAAGACCCAGGTCATCAGCCCGACCGCCGGCGTCGACTTTGCCCGAAATCGGCTGACGCACTCGCTCGAGGTTGCCCAGATCGGGCGCGAGCTCGCCGCCTCACTCGGAGTGTCGCAAGACGTCGTCGACACGGCTTGCCTGGCACACGACCTCGGACACCCGCCATTCGGCCACAACGGTGAGCGGGCGCTGAGTGAGTGGATGGCCGGGTTCGGCGGTTTCGAGGGCAACGCGCAGACTCTGCGCATCTTGACTCGGCTCGAACCCAAGCGTTTTAGTGCCGACGGCACGAGCGTCGGGCTCAACCTGACGAGGGCAACGCTCGACGCGAGCTGCAAGTACCCGTGGTCGCTCGCCGAGGCGAGCGCCGGCAGCGTCTCAGGTGGCGCGAAGTTCGGCTACTTCGAAGACGATGCGCCCGTGTTCGAGTGGTTGCGCGCTGGCGCACCCGACAGGCGCAAGTGCGTCGAAGCGCAGATCATGGATCTCTCTGACGACATCGCCTACTCGGTGCACGACTTCGAAGACGCGATCGTCTCGGAGCACATCGATCCGCAGTTTCTCACCGCGCGCTCGGGGCACGATGCGCTGATCCGCATCGTGGCCGATTGGGCCGGGGGAGACTTCACCGCTGAAGAGCTCGGCGCGGGCTTCGACCGGATGTCTGCCGGCGAGAACTGGCCGAGGCGCTGGGACGGATCGCGGGCGCACCAGGCGGGGCTCAAGAACTTCACGAGCGACATGATCGGCCGCTTCGCCCGCGAGGCGATTCGTGCGACGATCGATGCCGCCGATGGGCGCTCGCTTGCTCGCTATGGGGCGGAGATCGTTGTGCCGCGAGAGATTCGCGCTGAGATCGCGGTGCTGAAAGGCATTGTCGCCGCCTACGTGATGCAGAGCGATCGGCGGCAGCCGGTGTACCGTCGCCAGCGGGGGCTGCTCATCGAGCTGCTGCATACGCTGTGGGAGGCGGGGCCCGGTGAACTCGAGCCGGCCTACGCCGCCGATTTCAGGGCGGCGGCCGACGAAGCGGCTGCACGGCGCGCCGTGGTCGATCAGGTCGCCTCGCTGACCGACCAGTCGGCGATCGCCTGGTACGAGCGGCTGTGTACGGCGCAGCTCGTTTAGGCGAAACGCGTCAGCGTTTCGCACGAGATGCGGTGCCGCTACCGCGGCAGCTCGTGTGAGAAATGAAGTATCGCGTTCTTGCGTCAGAGACACTGTCTCCACCGCGGCCGTGGTCTAGGATTCAGCTATGGCCGGCCGCATACGATCCTCTGACATCGAAGAGGTCAAGCGTCGCACCAACCTTGCCGACCTGGTCGGCGAACACGTTGCGCTCAAGACCGGCGGTATCGACTCGATGAAGGGGCTCTGCCCGTTTCACGACGAGCGCAGTCCCAGCTTTCACGTGCGGCCGAGTCTCGGGTACTACCACTGCTTCGGCTGCGGCGAATCAGGCGACGCCATCAGCTTCTTGCAGCGCATGGATCACCTCACCTTCACCGAAGCGGTCGAGCGGCTCGCTGCCCGCCTGCACTACGTGCTCAGCTACGAAGAGGGCACCGAGCGCCGCGAAGACGGCCCGAACCGTGCGCGCCTCTTCGCCGCTCACGAGGCCGCGAGCGCGTATTACACCGAACAGCTGCGAAGCGAGGAGGCTGCCGCCGCGCGAGAGTTTCTGCAGCAGCGCGGCTTCGACGAGGCCGCCTGCGCCCGCTTCGGTGTCGGCTACGCGCCGCGAGGCTGGGACGGGTTGACCAAGCACCTCTCAGCTCAGGGGTACACGCAGAAAGAGCTGGCGCAGTCGGGGCTCGCGAGCGAAGGTCAGCGGGGCGTGTACGACCGCTTTCGCGGCCGCATCGTCTGGCCCATTCGTGACACCAGTGGTCAAACCGTCGGCTTCGGTGCCCGAAAGCTCTACGAAGACGACAACGGCCCGAAGTACCTCAACACCCCAGAAACGCCGATTTATCACAAGTCTCGAGTGCTCTACGGGCTCGACCTTGCAAAGCGCGCGATCTCGAAAGGCAAGCGGGTCGTCGTGGTCGAGGGCTACACCGACGTGATGGCCTGTCATCTCGCGGGCGAAGAGGCCGCGGTCGCCACGTGTGGCACCGCCTTTGGCAAGGACCATATTTCGGTGCTGCGCCGCGTCATGGGAGACGACGCGGCGGCCGAAGTGATCTTCACTTTCGACCCCGATGAGGCCGGCCAGAAGGCCGCGCTTCGGGCCTTCAGCGACGAGAAGCTCTTCAGCGCGCAGACCTATGTTGCGGTCGCGCCCGACGGTCTCGACCCCGCCGACCTGCGGCTGCATCGCGGCGACGAGGCGGTGCGCGAGCTGTTCACGAGCCGCGTGCCCCTGTTCGAGTTCGCGCTGCGCCAGGCCATTTCTCGGTTCAATCTGAACTCGGTCGAGGGAAGGGTTTCGGCGCTCCGCGCTTCGGCGCCGATTATTGCCGAGCTCAAGGATCGTGCGTTGCAGCCTGGGTACACGCGTGAGTTGGCGCGCATGCTCGGCATGGAACTGGGCGAGGTGCAGCGCGCCGTGCGCGCATCGGGCGGCAGCTCGCGCCGCAGGCCCGAAGCAGATTCGCGGGGCGGATCCTCGTATGAAACGCAGCAACTCGCCGACGAACCCGCGCGGCCCCGCGCGACGCTCGCATCGTTGCCGCAGACGCCTGGGGTGCGCCTCGAACGCGACGCGCTGATGGCGATGCTGCAGCACTCGGATGCGGTGGGCGCTGACCTCATGGCGCAGGCAGTCACCGCTGAGGTTGCAGACCCCGCGCTCAGGGTGGTGCGCGACGCGATCGGTGCGGCGCTCGCAACCATGGTCGAGCCCGGTTGGTTCGAGCGAGTGCTCGCCGAGGCGCCTGAGCCGTACCGCGAGCTGATTCGCGAGTTGGCGCTCGCCCCGATTCCGCAAAACCGACCCGAGTTGCTCGCTGCCTATTCGCGCGGAGTCGTTACCTCGCTGCTCGACCGCGACCTGCTCTCGCTCAAGTCAGAGCTCGTCGCCCGAATGCAGCGCATCGGCGACCCCGGCGACCCCGGATCACGGCGAATTCAAGAGCAACTCGCGGCGCTTGAATCGGCGCGCCGAAGCCTGCGAGCAGATTAGGGGCGACCCTCGCTACGCTGGGAATACCCGGTACCCCAGGAGGATCCCTGCATGATCGAGCCCGTCAGAGACGCTGACCCCGCAGTTTCGGTGTCTGACCTGTCACTCATGTACCCCGCGCACGGCGGCGCAAAGGCGTTCAACGCCGTCGACGGGCTGAGCTTCGAACTGGGCCGGGGCAACGTGCTCGCGATGCTCGGCGAGAGCGGTTCGGGCAAGTCGACCATCGCGAGATTCTTGGCAGGCCGGGCGAACGAGGCGGGCGAGAAGCATGCGCGCATTCGCGTGAGCGGCGGCGACGCGCAAGTGCTCGGCACGCCGATGCGAAAGTTGGGGCGCCGCGCCACGACTCGGCTCACCGCACACGTAGGGTTTCTCGCGCAAGACGCCGGGGCGACGCTGACCCCCGAGCTGAACGTCGGCGACATTCTGCTGCAGCCGATCAGCGAACGCACCAAACACTTCGACCGAGAGCAGCTCGGCAGCCAGATCGCAGAAATGATGGATATCGTTTCGCTGCCGCTCACGAAGCTCAAGGAGTATCCGTACGAGCTTTCTAAGGGTCAGCGGCAGAGGATCGCGGTCATGCGCTCGCTGATGCTCGCGCCCTCCCTGCTCATCGCCGACGAGCCGACCCTCGGAGTCGACGCAAACAACCGGCCGCGCATCGTCGAACTGCTCAAATGGTTTCGGGAACGCACTGGCGCGAGCATGATTCTCGTGAGCCACGACATCGGCATGCTCGAGGCGCTCGTGCACAACGTGCTCGTGTTGCAGCAGGGCAGTCTCGTAGGTGCCGGAGACATCAATGAGATCTTTCGTCAGGCTGATCACACCTACGTGCAGCGCCTCGCCACAGCGCTGCGAGCCACCGCCTACGACGAGGTCGCCGAGGAATAGCCCCGAGGCTTCTCAGGCTCACACGAACCCACTTTGCCGACACGCGGCGCGTCCGATTTGCGTGGGCTTTCTGAAGCTTGGTAAGCTTGTCGTCGTTGCCTGGTAGGCAATGATCCCCTGTAGCTCAGTTGGCAGAGCGCTTGACTGTTAATCAGGATGTCGCTGGTTCGAGCCCAGCCGGGGGAGCGGAACCCTCACTTTGTGAGGGTTTTCGTGAATGAGGCAAGACTCTTGCCCGTCACGGGGCTGTAGCTCAATGGTAGAGCCTCTGTCTTCCAAACAGATTACGCGGGTTCGATTCCCGTCAGCCCCTCCGTCAGCCCCTCCGTTCGCGGCTTTGCCGCTCTCTTCGGAGCTTCCGGGATTCCTGAGAACCCGAAACGTGGCGCGAGGCGCGCCACGCGGCGTGCGCGTGCAAAGCGATGCTTTGCCTTGAGCGCGCGGCCGGGGTTCGATTGCCGTCAGCACCTCACGGTCCATATCTCGGTGCGCACGTTCGGCGAGGTGGAGTTCTGGCTGGCCAGCATCAAGGTGCTCGCGATCGTGGTGTTCCTCGGCGCAGGCGTGCTGTTCGCTTTCGGTTTCTGGCCCGGTGCAAGCTTCTCTGTGCCGAACCTCTGGGAGCACGGCGGTTTCGCCCCCAACGGTGTCATGCAGCTGATCATCTTCACCGCCGTGATCTCGGTGCTGAACTCGGGCCTCTATTCGGCTTCTCGCATGTTCAGCGCGCTTGCCACACAGGGTTTCGCGCCCAAGATAATGGCGAAGAAGTCGAAGCGAGGCGTTCCGGTTGCGGCTCTGCTGGCATCGACCGTCGGTGGCGTCATTGCGACGATCATGAATTTTGCGGCACCAGGATCAGGCATCTTCGAGTTCATCATGAACTCGGCGGGCCTCGTCGCACTGTTCGTCTATATCTTTATTGCGCTGACGCAGATGCGCATGCGCCAGAAGATGACCCCCGAAGAAGCTGCCGGCCTCAAGCTCAAGATGTGGTTGCACCCCTGGCTCAACATTCTGCTCATTGCTGCGATCCTCGCGGTGCTGATCGTCATGTTGACGACCGAATCAGGACGTACGCAGGTCTGGACGAGCCTGATCGCAACGGGTGCGCTCGTCACCGGCTGGCCCTTCGTGGCGCGCAATCTGAAGCGAAAGCGAGCAGCGGGCGCGATTTCGGAAGAGGTGCGCGGCGACGAGCACACTGGCGAAGAAATCGTGTCTCACTAGAGGCAAGAATCACGTTGGAGTCGGCGATAGTTGCGAGATGCGCATCGTCGGCTCCAATGTTCCGCTACACTTGCAGGGTTGTCTTCTTTCCGGGGTATAGCTCAGCTTGGCTAGAGCGCCCGCTTTGGGAGCGGGAGGTCGCAGGTTCGAATCCTGTTACCCCGACACGGGCCAGAGGCCCGCGACACCGATACACGACTGACAACCGAGATATTTGAGAGGCCAAATTGCCGAAGACAAACGTAGAGAAGCTGAGCCCCACCCGGGTCAAGCTCTCGGTCGACATCACCATCGCCGATCTCGAGCCCTTCCTGAAGCAGGCTTACAAGACCATCTCGGAGCAGGTGTCGATCCCCGGCTTCCGCAAGGGTCACGTACCGGCACCGATCATCGATCAGCGCGTTGGCCGTCAGGCAGTTATCGAGCAGGCTGTCAACGACTCGCTCGATTCGTTCTTCCAGGCTGCACTCGCAGAGACCGATACCCAGCCCATGGGTCGCCCGACCGCTGACGTTGAGAAGTGGCTCGACCTGAAGGACGCGAAGAGCGAAATGACGCTCGTGTTCGAGGTCGAGGCTCGCCCCGAGTTCAAGCTGCCCAAGTACGACGGCCTCAAGATCGAGGTCGACAACGCTGAGGTCGGCGACGACGCAGTTGAGACCGAGCTGACCAAGCTGCGCGAGCGCTTCGGCAACCTCGTCACCGTTGATCGCCCCGCGAAGAACGGCGACTTCGTCGAGCTCGACCTCGTCGCACGCATCGACGGCAACGACGTCGATCAGGCGAGCGGCGTGTCGTACGAGGTCGGCGCGGGCAACATGCTCGTCGGCCTTGATGAGGCAGTCGAGACTCTCACCGCTGGTGAGAGCACCACCTTCACCTCGCAGCTGCTCGGCGGCGACTATGAGGGCCAGGATGCCGAGGTCGAGGTTTCGATCACCGCTGTCAAGGAGCGCGAGCTCGCAGCTGCAGACGATGATTTCGCTCAGCTCGCAAGCGAGTTCGACACCATTGCAGAGCTGCGCGAGAGCCTTGCCGAGCAGGTCGCTCAGGCCGCCGTGTTCGCTCAGGGCCGCCAGGCACGCGACATCTTCACCGAGACCCTCATCGAGAAGGCCGGCATTCCGGTCAGCGAAGAGCTCGTCGAAGAAGAGGTGCACCGTCACCTCGAGGGCGAGGGTCGTCTCGAGGACGACGAGCACCGTGCAGAGGTTCGCGAGTCGACCGAGAAGCAGCTCGCGCTGCAGCTGCTGCTCGACGCGATCGTCGATGCCGAGCAGATCACTCCGACGCAGAACGAGCTGTCGCAGTACATCTTCCAGTCGGCGCAGCAGTACGGCATGGATCCGAGCCAGTTCATTCAGGCGATCAGCCAGGGCAACCAGATGGGCATGATCCTCGGCGAGGTCACCCGCAACAAGGCTCTCGCAGTTGCGCTCTCGAAGGCCAATGTCGTTGACAAGAACGGCAAGGCTGTCGATCTCAGCGAGTTCACCGCTGTTGACGATGAAGAGGTCGCAGAGGTCGTCGGCGAGGCTGAAGAGATCGTCGAGGCTGCAGAGGCTGAGGAGAAGCCGAAGAAGGCTCCTGCTAAGAAGAAGGCTGCTGCTGAGAGCGACTCGGCAGACGACGCTGAGGCAAAGAAGGCCGCTCGTTCGGCCGCTGCGAAGAAGGCAGCTGCAACCCGCGCCGCAAAGAAGGCTGCTGAAGAAGCAGGCGAGTAACTCCAGCTTCATTCACACGAGGATCCCTCGTGCTCTGAGAATTTCAGAGTGCGGGGGATCCTTTGCTTTCTGCGAACTTTTCGCCGTGCTCGGCGCACGAGAAACGCCGTGGGCGAACAGGGGCAATTCCTTGCGATTCTGTCGGTAGCCTCGTAGCAGGCACGAATTGAAGGAGTGCAGCTATGGCTGAACCGATGGCGCCGAACAGTGTGTTCGAGCGACTGCTGAAAGATCGCATCATCTGGCTTGGATCAGAGGTGCGAGACGAGAACGCGAACGAGATCTGCGCCAAGATTCTGCTGCTGGCGGCAGAAGACCCTGAGGCAGATATCTACCTGTACATCAACTCGCCCGGCGGTTCGATCACCGCGGGCATGGCGATCTACGACACGATGAGCTTTGTGCCGAACGACATCGTGACGGTTGGCATCGGTATGGCGGCATCGATGGGGCAGTTCTTGCTCACCGCTGGCACCAAGGGCAAGCGTTACATCACCCCGAACGCGCGCGTGTTGCTGCACCAGCCGCACGGTGGCTTCGGCGGCACCGCGAGCGACATTCAGACGCAGGCGCAGCTCATCACCTCGATGAAGAACCGCCTCGCTGAGATCACCGCCGCGCAGACAGGCAAGACTGTCGAGCAGATCAACGCAGATGGTGATCGCGACCGCTGGTTCAGTGCCGAAGAGGCGCTCGAGTACGGTTTCGTCGACTTCATTCGCGACTCAGCGAGCGACGTCGTCGGTGGCGGCGGCACCAAGAAGTAGCACGAAGGCATACAGGAGACATTGATGCATAACACTCAGCCACAGGCCGGCGTTTCGCCCCTGATGATGCCGAACTCCAGGTACGTGCTGCCGCAGTTCGAAGAGCGCACTACCTACGGTACGAGGTTCACTGACCCCTACGCGAAGCTGTTCGAAGATCGCATCATCTTTCTCGGGGTGCAGGTCGACGACACCTCGGCAGATGACATCATGGCGCAGCTGCTCGTGCTCGAAAGCAAAGACACCGAGCGCGACATCATCATGTACATCAACTCGCCGGGCGGCTCGTTCACCGCGATGACCGCGATCTACGACACCATGCAGTACATCAAGCCGCACATTCAGACTGTCTGCCTCGGGCAGGCGGCATCTGCCGCGGCAGTGCTGCTGGCCGGCGGCACCCCGGGCAAGCGCCTCGCGCTGCCGAACGCTCGGGTGCTGATCCACCAGCCCTCGACCGGTCAGGGCGGGCACGGGCAGGCCAGCGACATCGAGATTCAGGCACGCGAGATCATGCGCATGCGCGAGTGGCTCGAGACCACGCTGTCGAAGCACTCGAAGCGCACTGTCGAGCAGGTCAATCGCGACATCGATCGCGACAAGATTCTCGACGCAAACGAGGCGCTCGAGTACGGCCTGATCGATCAGGTGCTGACGAGCCGCAAGAACCCACAGCCGGTTCTCGGGCAGTAAGCTGAACACGGCTTCGGCACGCGGTTCCATTGGGGCGGCGTGCCGAAAAGCCGAATGTCAGCGGTGCCAGTTAGGCTCGGGGCAACCGCAAATTACTTTCAAATCTGGGGGAGGCGCATATGGCGAAGATCGAGAGCAGTGAGTTGCTCAAGTGTTCGTTCTGCGGGAAATCCCAGAAGCAGGTGCAGCAGCTGATCGCCGGCCCGCAGATCTATATCTGCGACGAGTGCGTCGGGCTGTGCAACGAGATCATTGAAGAGCGTCTCGCTGAGCACTCGGCCACCGAGCAGAACGAGTTCGCGCTGCACAAGCCGCGCGAGATCGCAGATTTTCTCGATCAGTACGTCATCGGCCAAGACCGAGCAAAGCAGTCGCTCGCGGTCGCCGTCTACAACCACTACAAGCGCGTGCGCGCCACGAAATCGCTGACGAGTGCCGAGGCCATCGCCGAGCAGGTCGAGATCGCGAAGTCGAACATTCTCATGCTTGGCCCGACTGGTTGCGGCAAGACCTATCTTGCACAGTCGCTCGCGCGCCAGCTCAATGTACCCTTTGCCGTGGCAGATGCGACCGCGCTCACCGAGGCAGGGTATGTCGGCGAAGATGTCGAGAACATTCTGCTCAAACTTTTGCAGGCCGCCGACTACGACGTCGCGCGTGCCGAGATGGGCATCATCTACATCGACGAGGTTGACAAGATCACCCGCAAGGCTGAGAACCCCTCGATCACACGTGACGTTTCGGGTGAGGGCGTGCAGCAGGCCCTGCTGAAGATTCTCGAGGGCACCGTCGCCTCGATCCCGCCGCAGGGTGGTCGCAAACACCCCAACCAAGAGTTCATTCAGCTCGACACCACAAACGTGCTCTTCATCGTCGCTGGCGCATTTGCAGGGCTTGAAGAGATCATCGCGTCGCGCCTCGGCAAGGGCGGCATCGGCTTTGGCGCCCCGGTCACGAGCAAGCGCAATGAGGCAGAGCTGCTCTCGAAAGTGCAGCCAGAAGACCTGCACAAGTTTGGTCTGATTCCAGAGTTCATCGGTCGACTGCCAGTGGTAGCCACGGTTGAACCGCTCGATATCGACGCGCTCGTGCGCATTCTCACTGAGCCGAAGAACGCGCTCGTGAAGCAATACCAGCGCATGTTCGAGCTAGACGGCGTGGGGCTTGAATTCGAGCTCGCATCGCTTGAGGCGATCGCGCAGCTCGCCGTTGAACGCAAGACCGGAGCGCGAGGCCTTCGCGCTATCCTCGAGGAGGTGCTCGGGCCGGTGATGTTCGACGTGCCTTCGAACAGCGAGATCACGAAGGTCATTGTGACGCGTGAAGCGGTGCTCGGCGAGGCGGCACCTCGCGTGTTGAGCGCGGCGAGCAGCGCAGAACGCAGCGCATAGCGCGCGTCTTCTAGAAGCGCTGCGGCCTCGCTACATCATGCTTGAGAGGTCGTAGTTCACCAGCACGCTGCCATCCTTTTGAGGAATCGTGAGCGCCTGAACGGTGAGCGTCACGCTGTTCAGCGTCGCTGAGACACCGCCCTCCGTGGTCTCGACCTCATCTGAGACGGTAAAGCCGTTTGCCGAAACAATCGAATCCCAGAGAGCGGTGGCCGCCGCAGCATCAGCCGCGCGCAACACCAAGAACCACTGACCGGTGCCGCGTTCGCCCGCGTTGTAAATCGTGATGCCCTCGGGCAACACGAAGACATCGGTGGGGAAGCTCTCGGGAAGCGTGGTCTGAAGCTCTTCCTCAGGCTGATCCTGCCCACCCCACGCCGTCTCTGGGCTGGTGGTCTGCGTCTCTTTGTCGATACTGCCGGCGGCTTCGCCAGGCTCGGGTGCGCACGCAGTAACACCGAGAACGAGTGCGGCGGAAATCGCGGTTCCGAGTACTGACTTCACGAGAGTCTTCTTGCAATGAGACATTTCGGTCCTCCGGGTGTTCACGGTCAGCTTAACCAATCGTCATCATCATCATCATCATCATCATCGTCATCCGGGTCAGTACCCGGAATCGAATGCTCGCTGCTCGCAGAAATCAAGGCAGGTCGACCTTCGGCGTCGAGCGTCACGATCACCAGATCGTCGAGTGCACACCGCGGACGACCCTCGAGCCAGGTGAGCGTCCAGGAGGCCGCACCGGAGTGCTGAGCCTCTTGGAGGGCAATCGAGTCATGCAGGGTCGGGGGCACGCTGCGGTGAGGTGGATCACCCACCCGCCAGCGTGCCCCCAACTGCATTGGTGTTCCTAGCCTGCGGCCTCGGTCGGGGCGAGTCGAATCTCGCAGACGGTGACCGACTCAACGTCGGCTGCCTCGATGCGCAGTTTGGCAATGCGGCCGACGCCTGCAAGGTCGTCGGCCGCTAGCCGAAGACGCTCGGCCTCAGCCGCTGGTGCGTGCACGACCGCGAGCTCGACCGGAGTCTTCTGTGAAGCTTTCGCTGCGGTCTTCGCGCCGCGCACGCCGATGAGCGCGCGGCCAACGAGGCCAAGTAGCTCAGGGTCTGCGTCGTCGCCAGCGAGGGCGCGCGCCTCAGCCGGTTCGGGCCATGCAGCGACATGCACCGATCCAGCTTCGAACCATGACCATACCTCTTCGGTGGCGTAGGGCAGGAACGGAGCAAACAGTCGGGCGAATGCCGAGAGCGCTGCGCGAAGCGCGGTAACCGCCGAGGCCTGTGCCTGGCCCTCGCCACCGTGGGCGCGCTCTTTCACGAGCTCGAGGTAGTCGTCGCAGAAGGTCCAGAAAAACGACTCGGTGAGCTCGAGCGCGCGTGCGTGGTCGTAGTTCTCGAACGCGCGTGTGGCGTTCTCGACGACCTGCGCGAGGTTCGCGAGCATCGACCGGTCCAGCGCCTCGGTGACGGTGCCCGCAGCCGAGTCGTCGAACGAGAGCGTGAACTTTGCCGCGTTCAAGAGCTTGATCGCGAGGCGGCGACCGATCTTGATCTGCGTGGGGTTCTGCGGGTCGAATGAGGCGTCGGTGCCGAGCTTTGCCGAGGAGGCCCAGTAGCGCACCGCGTCGGAGCCGTGCTGCTCAAGCATGCCAGCCGGCGTTACGACGTTGCCCTTCGACTTCGACATCTTCTTGCGGTCGGGGTCGAGAATCCAGCCCGAGATGCCCGCGTGACGCCACGGCAGCTTGCCCGACTCGAGCTCGCTGCGCAGCAGCGTCGAGAACAGCCAGGTGCGAATGATGTCTTGGCCCTGCGGGCGCAGGTCGAAGGGGAACACCAGATCGTAGAGTTCCGGGTCGCGCTCCCAGCCGCCCGCGAGCTGCGGGGTGAGCGACGAGGTCGCCCAGGTATCCATGACGTCGACCTCGCCCTGGAAGCCGCCGGCCACGCCGCGCTGCTCCTCGGTGAAGCCAGCTGGCACATCACTCGAGGGGTCAACGGGAAGCTGCGAGGCTTCGGGAAGCAGGGGCTGGTCGAAGATCGGGTTGCCGTCTGCATCGAGCGGGTACCAGACCGGGATCGGCACGCCGAAGAAGCGCTGGCGCGAGATGAGCCAGTCGCCCGAGAGCCCCTCGACCCAGTTCTCGTAGCGCACGCGCATAAAGTCGGGGTGCCACTCGAGCTCTTTGCCGTGCGCGAGCAGCCGCTCGCGCAACTGCTCGTCGCGGGCGCCGTTCTTGATGTACCACTGGCGGGTCGACACGATCTCGAGCGGCTTGTCGCCCTTCTCGAAGAACTTGACGGGGTGGTTGATCTTGCGAATCTCGCCTTGCAGCTCGCCTGAGGCCTGCAGCAGCTCGACCATGGTCTGCTTCGCGCTGAAGACGGTCTTGCCTGCGATCTGCGCAAACGCCTCGAGGCCTGCCTCGCTGGTGATCGCCTCGGGCGCCTCGCTGATGACGCGGCCATCGAAGCCGAGAATGGCGCGGTTGGGCAGGTCGAGCTCACGCCACCAGACGACGTCGGTGACGTCGCCGAAGGTGCAGATCATCGCGATGCCGGTGCCCTTGTCTTGCTGCGCGAGGTGGTGCGCGAGCACGGGCACCTCGACGCCGAAGACCGGGGTGCGCACCGTGGTGCCGAAGAGGGGCTGGTAGCGCTCGTCGTCGGGGTGCGCGACGAGGGCGACGCACGCCGCGAGCAGTTCAGGGCGCGTAGTGTCGATGACGATGTCGCCCTGGCCGTCAGTGCGGTGAAACGCGAGGGCGTGGTAGGCGCTCGGCTGCTCACGATCTTCGAGCTCTGCCTGAGCGACCGCGGTGCGGAAGGTGACGTCCCACAGCGTAGGCGCCTGGGCCTGGTAGGCCTCGCCTCGCTCGACGTTGCGAATGAACGCGAGCTGCGAGGCGCGCAGCGACTCGGCGCCGATCGTGCGGTAGCTCTGCGCCCAGTCGACCGAGAGGCCGAGCGTGCGCCAGAGGTCTTCGAACTGCTTCTCGTCTTCGACGGTCAGGCGCTCGCAGAGCTCGATGAAGTTGCGGCGCGAGATCGGCTGCTGATCGGCGGCCTTGATGCTCTTGCCGTCGCCGCCCTCGTGCGGGGGTACGAAGCCCTCGACATAGGGGAGCGAGGGATCGCAGCGCACGCCGTAGTAGTTCTGCACGCGACGCTCGGTCGGCAGGCCGTTGTCGTCCCAACCCATCGGGTAGAAAACACGCTTGCCGCGCATGCGCTGAAAGCGTGCGACGGTGTCGGTGTGGGTGTAGCTGAAGACGTGGCCTACGTGCAATGACCCCGAAGCGGTCGGGGGAGGCGTGTCGATGCTGTAGACGCCGTCGCGATCGGCGCCGTCGCGATCAAAGCGATAGGTTCCCTGCTGCTCCCATACGGCACCCCACTTCTCTTCGAGGCCTTCGAGTTGGGGTTTGTCTGGGATCGCGCTCATGCCTGGCCTCCGGGGTCAATATGGGCGGCACCGAGTGATCGGCGAGACAGCGAACTCATTCAGAGCGCGGCCCGGCCTTGGTGCCTGATGGTGAACCCAATTAGTTTATCGGTCTTCCAGCTTTTCTACCTTCGCGTGCGCCGATGCTGCGAGCGGCTATAGAGTGCGATGACGCTACTGATTCCATGAGCTAGGATTGAACGGATACGGCTTTTCTTTAACAGCGTCCAGTGAGGCGCAGAAGGGAGCGGTGATATGACAGCGAGAACAGTTCTCGAAGGCGCCGAAATTTCACGCGCGCTTACCCGCATTTCGCACGAGATCATCGAAGCAAACAAAGGCGCTGACAACTTGGTTCTCGTGGGCATTCCGACCCGCGGCGTAGTGCTCGCCAAACGCATCGCAGAGGCGATCGAGCGCATCGAAGGCACCGCAGTGGCGACCGGCCAGCTCGACGTCACGATGTACCGTGACGACCTCGCCCACCACCCGACGCGTGCGCCGCAGCCGACCGACATGCCCGCAGCTGGCATCGACGGCGCCACCGTCGTGCTCGTCGACGACGTGCTGTTCTCGGGTCGCACGGTGCGCGCCGCCCTCGACGCGCTGAACGACCACGGCCGCCCGAAGGCAGTGCGCCTCGCCGCGCTCATCGACCGGGGCCACCGCGAGCTTCCGATCCGCGCCGACTACATCGGCAAGAACCTGCCGAGCGCGAAGAACGAACGCATCTCGGTACGCCTTCTCGAACACGACGGCATCGACGAGGTCACCATCAGCGGCAGCGCGGAGGCAGACGCATGAGGCATCTGCTCGACACCCGCACACTCGCGAAAGACGACGCGATGTTGATCCTCGACACCGCAGAAGATATGGCCGCCACCCAACAGCGTGAGGTGAAGAAGCTCCCGACGCTGCGCGGCAAGACGGTCGTCAACCTCTTCTACGAAGACAGCACTCGCACTCGCATCAGCTTCGAGGCCGCGGCCAAGCGCCTCAGCGCCGACGTGATCAACTTCAGCGCGAAGGGTTCTTCGGTCTCGAAGGGCGAGTCTCTCAAGGACACCGCGCAGACGCTGCAAGCGATCGGCGCCGACGGCGTCGTGATCCGGCACCCCGCGAGCGGCGCGCCTGAGCGCCTCGCGCGCAGCGGTTGGATCGAGGCCGGCGTGCTGAACGCGGGTGACGGCACCCACGAGCACCCCACCCAGGCCCTGCTCGACGCCTTCACGATGCGTCGCAGGCTGTTCGGCGACGCGAGCCGCGGCCGCGATCTCGACGGCATCTCGGTCGTGATCGTCGGCGACCTGGCGCACTCGCGCGTCGCGCGCAGCAACCTCTGGCTGCTCACCGCACTCGGCGCGAACGTTACGTTCGTCGCGCCCGAGACTCTGCAGCCATACGGTGCTCGCGAATGGCCGGTCACGGTGCGACACGATTTCGATGAGGCGATCGAAAAGGATCAGCCCGACGTGGTCATGATGCTTCGCATTCAGAGCGAGCGCATGCACGCGGCGTACTTTCCGAACGAGCGCGAGTACGCGCGCAACTGGGGCCTCGGCGATGCTCGGCTCGGTGCGCTGCCCGAGCGCACGCTGGTCATGCACCCCGGACCCATGAACCGCGGCCTCGAGATCTCTTCTGCGGCGGCCGACAGCCATCGCTCGACCGTGCTCGAGCAGGTCGCGAACGGCGTCTCGGTGCGCATGGCGGCCCTCTATCTTCTTCTTTCCGGCGAACGGAGCAGCAATGACTAACCCCGACATTCTGATTACCGGAGCGACGGTAGCGGCTGACCTCACCGAGCGCGGCGCCGACCTCGCCGCTGCGCCGACGGTCGACCTGCGCATCTCGGGCGGTCGTATCGTCGAGCGCGCCGCGGCCGGCACGCTCGTGGCCGCTGCGGGCGAGCGCGTGATCAACGCGACCGGCCTCGTCGCGATGACCGGCCTCGTTGATCTGCACACCCACCTGCGTGAGCCCGGCTTCGAGCAGAGCGAGACCGTGCTCACCGGCACGCGCGCCGCGGCTGCGGGCGGTTTCACCACGGTCTTCGCAATGGCAAACACCATGCCTGTGCAAGACACCGCCGGTGTGGTGGAGCAGGTGCAGTCGCTTGGCGATGCCGCGGGTTACGCGACCGTGCGCCCGATCGGTGCCGTCACCGAAGATCTTGCGGGGGAGCGCCTCAGCGAAATCGGCGCGATGGCGCAGTCGCGTGCTGCCGTGCGCGTGTTCAGCGACGACGGCAAGTGCGTGCACGACTCTCTGCTGATGCGTCGGGCGCTCGAGTACGTGAAGACTTTCGATGGCGTGGTCGCGCAGCACGCGCAAGATCCTCGCCTCACCGAGGGCGCGCAGATGAACGAGGGTGCGCTCTCGAGCGAGCTTGGGCTGAAGGGGTGGCCTGCGGTCGCCGAGGAGTCGATCATCGCTCGCGACGTACTGCTCGCCGAGCACATCGGGGCGCGCCTGCACATCTGTCACCTCTCGACGGCGGGCTCGGTCGAGGTCGTGCGTTGGGCAAAGGCTCGCGGTGTGCAGGTGACGGCCGAGGTCACCCCGCACCACCTCATCCTTACCGATGAGAAGGCCCGCAGCTACGACCCGCGCTACAAGGTCAATCCGCCGCTTCGCCGTGACGAAGACGTGCGCGCCCTGCGCGCCGCGATTGCCGATGGCGTGATCGACATCATCGCGACCGATCACGCGCCTCACCCAGCAGAGTCGAAGGAATGCGAGTGGGGGGCTGCGGCGTTCGGAATGGTCGGGCTCGAGTCGGCCCTGCCCATCGCGCTGCTCGCCCTCGTGAACGAAGGCCACACCAGCTGGGCCGAGCTTGAGCGCCTGCTCTCGCAGAAGCCCGCAGAGATTGGCAGACTCGAGGGGCACCCGGCTTCGCTCGAAGTAGACCAGGTGGCCGACCTCGTGCTCGTAGACCCGGGAGCGTCGAGCGTGTTCAGCGTTGCCGACCTCAAGGGCATGAGTCACAACTCGCCGTTCCTCGACATGGAGCTGCCCGGCCGCGTGGCTTACACAGTGCGCCGCGGCTACCTCACGCTCGATGATGGCGAGCTCGTGAGTGCTCCCGCGGTCGCTGCGGCAGCGCAAGAGGCGACTCGATGAGCCGCATGCTCTTCGCCGTGATCGTCGCAGCGGTAGTCATCATCGCGTTTCTCGCGATGTGGCTCGGCTGGCGCGCACGCGCACGGCGCGATGCAGGTGTGCTCGCGTCGGCGATCGCGCCGGTGGGCGAGCTGATCGCCGAGTTCTCGCGAGTGCTCTACGTCTCGACCACGCCCGTGGGCGAACCTCTTACGCGCGTCGCCGCGCCTGGGCTGCGCTACCGCGGCCAGGCTGAAATCGCGGTGCGTCGCGATGGGGTGACGATCACGGTCGCCGGCGAGGATCCCACGCACCTCGACTCCTCGCAGCTGCGGGGCAGCGACTCCGCCGGCAGACGCGTCGGCAAGGCCGTCGAGCGCGACGGCCTCGGGTTGTTGCGCTGGGTCAGCACGACTGACCAGCGCGAGCTCGAGTCGAGCTTCCGCTTCGAAAGCAAGGCCGAACAGCAGCGCTTTGCCGAGGCGATCGCGGCGGTCACGCCCTCAGAACTCAAACTGCCACTGGCGCATGGCGCCGTGAACCAAGACCCGAACGCAAGTCAGGAAGGCCTCCGATGACCCTCACCACTTCAGTGCCCACCGCACCACCTGCGAGTGCAGTGCCGCACGGCCCCGCCGTGCTCGTGCTCGAAGACGGGAGCCGATTCGAGGGCCGCGCCTACGGCGCCACCGGCCAGACCCTCGGCGAGGTCGTCTTCTCGACCGGCATGACCGGCTACCAAGAGACGCTGACCGACCCGTCGTACGCGGGCCAGATCGTGCTCATGACTGCGCCGCACATCGGCAACACCGGCGTGAACGACACCGACATGGAATCGCGCAAGATCTGGGTCGCCGGGTTCATCGTGCGCGATCCCGCTCGCCGCGTTTCGAACTTCCGTGCCGAACGCTCACTTGACGAAGAACTCGTCGCCGATGGCGTCGTGGGCATCTCAGGGGTCGACACCCGGGCGATCACGCGCCATATCCGTTCGGCCGGTGCGATGCGCGCCGGCGTGTTCTCGGGCGCAGACTACGAACTTGGCGCAGACGCGCAGCTCGAACTGGTGAAAGGCCAGCAGAGCATGGCTGGCATGAACCTCTCTGCCGTCGTCACGACTGCAGATCGCTACGACGTGCCAGTCACCGAGGGTGTCGAGCGACTCGGCTCGATCGCTGTGCTCGATCTTGGCGTCAAGCGCGCCACGGTACAGTACCTCGCGGATCACGGCTTCGACGTGATCGTGCTCCCCGCGCACACCACGCTCGACGAGATGCGTGCGCTCGCGCCTGACGCGCTGTTCTTCTCGAACGGCCCGGGTGATCCTGCGGCATCCGATGCGCAGGTTGACCTGCTGCGCGAGATGCTGCGCGACGGTGTGCCCTACTTCGGTATCTGCTTCGGCAACCAGCTGCTCGGCCGGGCCCTCGGCTTCGGCACCTACAAGCTGCCCTTCGGCCACCGCGGCATCAACCAACCGGTGCTCGACAAGAAGACCGGGCGCGTCGAAATCACGGCGCAGAACCACGGCTTCGCCGTCGACCTGCCGATCGAGGGCGTGCACGAGTCGCCGGTGGGCCTCGGCCGGGTGCAGGTGAGTCACTTCAGCCTGAACGATCAGGTCGTTGAGGGGCTCGAATGCCTCGACATCGACGCATTCTCAGTGCAGTACCATCCCGAGGCGGCGGCCGGCCCGCATGACGCCTTCTACCTCTTTGAACGTTTCAGCCAGCTTGTGAAGAACCGCGCCGCAGCGACCGGCGCCGAGGAGAACTAACCCATGCCAAAACGCCAAGACATCAACTCAGTGCTCGTCATCGGCTCCGGGCCGATCGTAATCGGTCAGGCATGCGAGTTCGACTACTCGGGCACCCAGGCCTGCCGTGTGCTTCGCGAAGAGGGCGTTCGAGTGATCCTCGTGAACTCAAACCCCGCGACGATCATGACCGACCCTGACTTTGCAGACGCAACCTACGTCGAGCCCATCACCCCCGAGGTGATCGAATCGATCATCATCAAAGAGAAGCCCGATGCGATTCTGCCGACGCTCGGCGGCCAGACGGCGCTCAACGCCGCCATGTCGCTGCACGAGCTCGGCATTCTCGAGAAGCACGGAGTCGAGCTGATCGGTGCGAAGGTCGATGCGATTCGTCGCGGCGAGGATCGCCAGATCTTCAAGGACCTCGTGCTCGAGGCGGGCGCCGACGTTGCCCGCTCGCATATTGCTCACACTCTCGAGGAGGCGAAGGAGTTCGCGAAGGACCTCGGCTACCCGCTCGTCGTTCGCCCCTCATTCACCATGGGTGGCCTGGGCTCGGGCTTCGCTTACAACGAAGAGGAGCTCGTGCGCATCGCGGGCGACGGCCTGCACTACAGCCCCACGAGCGAGGTGCTGCTCGAAGAGTCGATTCTCGGCTGGAAAGAGTATGAGCTCGAACTCATGCGCGACACGAGTGACAACACGGTCGTCGTGTGCTCGATCGAGAACGTTGATGCCGTCGGCGTGCACACCGGTGACTCGATCACCGTCGCGCCCGCGCTCACCCTGACCGACCGCGAGTACCAGAAGCTGCGCGACATCGGCATCGACATCATTCGACGTGTGGGCGTCGACACCGGCGGCTGCAACATTCAGTACGCGGTCGACCCGAAAACCGGGCGCATCATCGTTATCGAGATGAACCCGCGCGTGTCGCGCTCGTCGGCGCTCGCATCGAAGGCCACCGGCTTTCCGATCGCAAAGATCGCGGCGAAGCTCGCGATCGGCTACCGCCTCGACGAGATTCCGAACGACATCACGCAGATGACCCCTGCGAGCTTCGAGCCGACCATCGACTACGTCGTGGTGAAGGCACCGCGCTTCGCGTTCGAGAAGTTCCCCGCGGCAGACGACACCCTCACCACCACCATGAAGTCGGTGGGCGAGGCGATGGCGATTGGCCGCAACTTCACGACCGCGATGCAGAAGGCGCTGCGCTCACTCGAGAAGCGTGGCACCTCGTTCCACTGGGGCGAAGAGACCCGCCCGGTTGCCGAGATTCTCGAGACCATCAAGCGCCCGACCGACGGGCGCATCGTCGACGTGCAGCAGGCGCTGCGCCTCGGCGCGACGATCGAGCAGGTCTTCGAGTCGACCGCGATCGACCCATGGTTCCTCGATCAGATCCAGCTCATCAATGAGGTCGCGGCGCGCGTCGCCGAGGCGCCGCAGCTCACCCTCGAGGTGCTGCGCGAGGCGAAGGATCACGGCTTCAGCGACGCGCAGATCGCTGCCATTCGCGGCGTGTCTGAGTCCGAGATTCGCGGCCTGCGCCACGGCCTCGGCCTGCGCCCGGTCTACAAGACGGTCGACACCTGCGCCGGCGAGTTTCCTGCCCTCACCCCGTACCACTACTCGTCGTACGACTTCGAGACTGAGGTAGTGCCGAGCGATCGCAAGAAGATTGTGATTCTGGGTTCGGGGCCGAACCGTATCGGTCAGGGCGTCGAATTCGACTACTCGTGCGTGCACGCCTCGTTCGCGCTGAGCGAGGCCGGTTACGAGACGATCATGATCAACTGCAACCCTGAGACCGTATCGACCGACTACGACACCTCGGATCGTCTGTACTTCGAGCCGCTGACGCTCGAAGATGTGCTCGAGGTCATTCACGCAGAGCAGGCATCGGGCGAGGTGCTCGGCGTCGTCGTGCAGCTCGGCGGCCAGACCGCCCTCGGTCTCGCACAGCCGCTCAAAGACGCCGGTATTCCGATCCTCGGCACCACACCCGAGGCGATCGACCTCGCTGAAGAGCGCGGCGCGTTCTCAACGATTCTCGAGCGTGCGAACCTGCTCGCGCCGCGCAACGGCACAGCAATCGACAAGCAGGGCGCCATTCGCGTCGCCGAAGAGATCGGCTACCCGGTCTTGGTGCGCCCCTCGTTCGTGCTCGGCGGCCGCGGTATGGAGATCATCTACGACACGGCATCACTGCACGGCTACTTCGAGCGCATCGAAGGACACGCGCTGGTCGGCCCCGGCCACCCGCTGCTCGTCGACCACTTCCTCGACGACGCCACCGAGATCGATGTCGATGCGCTCTACGACGGTGAGCAGCTCTACATCGGCGGCATCATGGAGCACATCGAGGAGGCCGGCATTCACTCGGGCGACTCGAGCTGCACCCTGCCCCCGATCACCCTCGGTTACTCGCAGATTCAACAGGTGCGCGAGGCGACGCTGAGCATCGCCGAGGGCGTCGGTGTGCGCGGCCTGCTGAACGTGCAGTTCGCGTTCGCACAGGGTGCGCTCTACGTCATCGAGGCGAACCCCCGCGCGTCGCGCACCGTGCCGTTCGTCTCGAAGGCGCTCGGCATTCCGCTCGCGAAGGCCGCCTCGCGCCTTATGGCCGGTGAGAGCATCCAGCAGCTCATCGACAGCGGTCTGCTGCCCGAGCGCGATGGATCGCGAGCGCCGATTGACGCGCCGGTCGCGGTGAAAGAGGCCGTACTGCCGTTCAAGCGATTCCGCACCCACGAGGGTCGCATTGTCGAGTCGCTTCTTGGCCCCGAGATGCGTTCGACCGGTGAGGTCATGGGCATGGATCGCGACTTCCCTCGCGCCTTCGCGAAGAGCCAGTCTGGTGCCGGGTGCCCGCTGCCCACCTCGGGTAGCGTGTTCATCTCGGTCAACGACCGCGACAAGCGCGACGTGGTGCTACCGGCACTGCGCCTGCAGGAGCTCGGCTTCGATATCTGCGCGACGCAGGGCACCCAGGTTGTGCTCGCCCGCAACGGTGTGAAGGCCAGCACGGTGCGCAAGCATTCGGAGCAGACCGAGGGGGAGAGCATCGTCGACCTGATTAACCGGGGCGAGATCGACATCGTCGTGAACACCCCGAGCGGCAGTGCCGCTCGCGCCGACGGTTACGAGATTCGCGCGGCAACCGTGGCTGCAGATAAGCCGTTGTTCACCACCATGTCTGAGCTCGCGGCTGCGGTTGGCGCGATCGCAGTGAGCAGCTCTGGCTTCTCGGTGAAATCGCTGCAGGAGTACCAGGCTGATCGCGACGCAGCACTCGCGCTCTCGAACGCGAAGGCGAACTGAGCATGACGATCGAATCGGCACTCGGTGAGGCGACCTTTGCGGGTCGTCTCACCGCCGAGCTCGCAGCATGCCGGCACCTCTGCGCCGGCATCGACCCGCACGCTGCGCTGCTGGCCGAGTGGGGTTTGAACGACGACGCGGCCGGCGCAGAGCGCATGGGCCGTGCGGTCGTTGAGGCCGCCGCGGGCGTCGCCGCGTGCGTGAAGCCGCAGATCGCGTTCTTTGAGCGCTTCGGAGCCGCCGGATTCGCCGCACTTGAGCGAGTGCTCGCCGACGCGCGTGCCGCAGGCTTGCTGATCATCGCCGACGTGAAACGCGGCGATATCGGAACAAGCTTTGCGGCATACGCCGATGCGTGGCTGAGCCCTGGCTCGCCACTCGAGAGCGACGCGATGACCGTCGCAGCCTACCAAGGGTTTGGCAGCCTGGCGGGGGCGTTCTCGCATGTGCACGAGCACGGCAAGGGCGTATTCGTGCTCGCGGCTACGTCAAACCCCGAGGCTCGCGACGTGCAGCGCTCTCGTCGTGACGATGGCCGCACGGTCGCCCAGGCAATGGTCGAAGACGCGCAGGCATTCAACGTCTCGCTGCTCGACGGCGCGGGCGACGCCGAGGCGCACGCCGCTGGCAGGGGAGTCGGGCCGATCGGCGTCGTGCTTGGCGCCACACTCGACCTTGCCGATTTTGACATCGACGTTGCTGCGCCCGTCTCGAAACCTGTGCTTCCAGTGCTCGCGCCGGGATTCGGTGCTCAGGGTGCGCGAATCGAAGACGCCAAGGCGATCTTCGGTGGGCTCGGCTGGGCACTGCTCGCGAACGAGTCGCGCGGCATTCTCTCCGGCGGCGAGAGCGGCCTTGCTGATCGCGTGCGAGCCCGCGCCGAGGCGCTCGCTGCTGCACTCTAGTCGCTTCACTCCGTCAGCTGGGCTCGCCGGGATCACCGGGAGCATATTAGGCTAGGTGGAATGACTGAGCAAGGTGGGGCAGCGCGACGCGCGATGCCCGAGGTGGATCGGCAGGCCGCAAACCGGGCGGCCATCGAGGCGCGACGCGCCCGAGCCGAGATCAAGCAGCGTCTGCGCAGCGGTGAGCTCTCGCCTGTGCGTGCGATGGCTGCCGCGCGCGAGGAGGGCAGTGCTGCTGCCACCCTGCGCGTTACCGAGTTTCTGCAGACGTTTCCTGCGGTCGGCGAGGTGAAGGCTGCGAAACTGCTCGAAGAGCTGCAGATCTCACCGCGCAAGCGCCTCGGTGGGCTCGGCGTGCACCAGCGCGAGCGGCTCGAGAGCTTCGTGCGCGACCGGGTCGGCTCTGGCGCGTCAGACGATGCTCCCGCACTGACGGTGCTTGCCGGCCCCACAGCCGTTGGCAAGGGCACCGTCGCGGCCTATGTGCGCGACCACTACCCCGAGGTGAAACACTCGGTCTCAGTCACCACCCGCCCCGCGCGGCCAGGTGAAGTGCATGGCTTGCACTACATTTTCATCGATAACCAGACCTTCGATCGCATGCTTGCGAACGACGACCTGCTCGAGTGGGCGACCGTGCACAACAAGTACCGCTACGGCACGCCCCGCGGCCCTGTGCTCGATGCCGCACGGCGAGGTGAGCGCATGCTGCTCGAGATCGATCTGCAGGGCGCACGTCAGGTTCGTGCGAGCATGCCCGACGCAAGGCTCGTGTTTCTCACGCCACCGAGCTGGGATGAGCTGGTCAATCGCCTGGTGGGCCGCGGCACCGAAGACGAAGAAGAGCGCACTCGCAGGCTTGAGACTGCAAAGGTCGAGCTCGCGTCGGCGAAAGAGTTCGATGAGATTATCGTGAACGATGAGGTGCCGCTTGCGGCTGCTCGACTTGTCGAGCTCATCCACTCGCAGGCGTAGCAACACTCCCCAAGCTACTGTCGTGATGCAAACTCTTCACGGTATCTTTAGACGGTGACACCGACGCTCCTGCTGCCGGCAAGCCAGATCGCGAATGAACTCGCGGAGGCTATCGCGCTCGACCCCAAACAGTTCTGGGGTATTCCAGTCGCGCTGATCGGCGCCGCGCTGATGTCGTTCGGTGCGCAGTACCAGTCGCGAGGCCTGAATAAGGTTGAGCGCTTGACGGGGGAGTCGGCGGGTTCAGGCCTGTCGGTGAAGCATCTACTCGGCCTGCTCGGTCGCCCATCCTGGGTCGTCGGCACCTTGCTGCTGGGGCTTGCAATCGTCTTTCAGGTAGGGGCGCTGTCGCTTGCTCCGCTCATCGTGGTGCAGCCCCTTGGCGTGGTCGCAATGGTGATTACCGCGGTGCTCAACTCGCGAATGAGCGGGGTGCAATTGCCGAAACGGGCGATTGTCTCGCTGAGCCTCTGCGTCGGCGGCATTGTGACCTTCGTCGCGGTCGCGGCATTTACCGCAGCGGATCGGCCGGTCACCGATGCCAAAATGATCACCATCCTGATCATTTTCGCGGTCGTGCTGGTGATCGCTCTCGCGGGCTACCTTGTGCTGCGGCATCGCGCGATCGCTATCTTCTATGTCGTTGGCGCAGGTGTGCTCTACGGTTTTGTCGCGACGTTCGCCAAGGCCGTCATCGGGCGCTTCATGCAGAACGAGTTCGAGTGGCTCACCTGGGTCTGTGTGCTCGCACTGGTGACGGGCGGCCTGGTGGGAATGCTGTTTGTGCAGAACGCTTATTCGTCGGGCCCACCTGACCTCGTGATTGCGGGCCTCACAGTGGTAGACCCTCTGGTAGCAATTCTGATCGGCATCATCGTGCTGAACGAGGCCGCGCACGCGCCGGGCTGGGCCATCGTCTGCTTCGTGGTGACCGGACTGATCGCGCTTATCGGAGTGGTCGGCTTGGCGAAGTTTCACCCGCAGGTCGGGCGCAATGTGCTCGACGAACAGCCTGCGCAATAGCCCGTGCGAGTTCCACTAGGCTAGAGGAGTTGTGAGGGGCGTTAGCTCAGTCGGTTAGAGCAAAGGACTCATAATCCTTCGGTCGTGGGTTCAAGCCCCACACGCCCTACTTCTTGCTAGCCGATGCTCGCGTGTTCGAAGACCGCCGGCGCGCTGGTCCGTTATCGGCGCACCAGGCGCTCGGTGCTGATTCGAAAGCCTCGTTCCTGTAGCTGCGCTCGAATCCAAGCCGCAGAGGGCTCAATGGGTAGCTCGAAACGAATTGTCCAGAAGCCTGCGTCGGAGAGGTCTGCAAGCATCCTGTCGAGTTGTTCGGGGCGAGGATCGTCGCTAGCGCCGAGCGTCTCGCGTGCGAGAGCGTCGCCCGTGATTGAGAGGTCGACTATCGAGTCGGCGCTCACCCAGGTGTCGTCTGGTCCGGAAGAGACCTTTAGCTGTAACCCGAGAGCCTCGGCCGTCGCTGCAAGGCCGAGCAGCCCGCTTTCGTTTCGCGGCCTTGAGCCAATGACCGGCTCAGACCGCATCCAGGTTTCGGACCACGCACTGTATCCACGGCGCAGGTAGAGTGCGCGGGCGCGCGGATTGCCTGCCATCACATCGACGATGCCCACCTCGATATCTTCGGCTGCGGCCTCGCGATCCACCGCATCCATCAGCAGGCTGCCGACGCCCATGCCGCGTGTAGCGGGATCGACGCTCAGCGTCTCGAGCACCACTGCAGACTGACCCTCGAAATCGCTCACAACACTCAGTGCATACCCGAGTATGTCGTCGCCGTGAGAAGCTAGCCAAATTGATGCCCGCGGCTGGGCCGCAATGAGCGCTGCGTAGTGCGCCTCGCGAAGCGGCCAACTTTGGTCGCGTGGAACGACCTCCAGGCCGGCTGCGCCTGTCTCAACGTGGTGATCGAAGAGTAGATTCCAGAGCTCGCGAACATATGGAATGAGCTCGGCGCCGCCGCGCCGTATAGTCGGCTCTGTAGTCTGCATCACGATCGCCTCGCTCTCATCGGCGCTCAGCGCAGGTACTGCTCCGTGAAGCGCGAGAGCACCATCTGCGAGGCGCGCACGTCTGCACGCTGCACGCGCTCGATCAGCGCGTCGACCTCGCCCGGGTCGAAGTACCCGTGGTTCATGTACGCGTGAATGCGCGTCGTCATCGCCGCGCCGTCGAGCTCGGGGTGAAACTGGGTCGCATAGACATTGCGCCCCACACGAAACGCCTGCACCGGGCAGCCGGGTGAACTGGCGAGCACCGCGAGATGTGGCGGCACTTCGCTGATCGCCTCTTTGTGCCCGACAAACGCATCGAACTCTGCGGGCAGCTCGCCGAACAGCGGGTCGCCGAGTCCCTCCGGGGTGAGGCTGATCCTCGTCGCCTGCGTGTTCTCGCCATACGTGCGATCGACCGTAGCGCCCTGGTGCGTGCCGATAGTGCCGATGCCGTAACAGATACCGAGAAACGGAAAATCACGCTCGAGCACCCGGTCGAGCAGTGCCGCGAGTTCGCGTTCGACTCGGCGTTCGTTCTCTGATTTCGACTCATCGGGCTCGCTCACGGTGAACGGGCTGCCGGCGAGAATGATGCCCGAATACTGGTCAATCTCGAGGTCGCCGAGCGGCTGTTGATCGGCGCGCAGCCAGCTGAGGTCTTCGGGCAGCAGCCCCGTGAGCGTGCAATACGAGGCGTGCTCCTCGGCAGCAATACGCTCGTCGTCGCGCGTAGTGATGAGCAGGAACGGTTTCACCCCTCAAACTTACCCGAGCGCAGGCTGTTTGCCGATCTCAGCCAAACGTGAAAGACTCATCACGACACATTGCGACCGCGGGGTTCGACGTTGGGGAAGACGTTTCGAACCGGAGGGAGCAACGAATGTCGACACCAACCGCGTCTGCGCAACTTGAATCTTCGTTCGCAACGGGGGTACTTTTCGTGCACTCCTGCCCGAAGGCGCTCGTGCCGCACGTCGAGTGGGCGCTCGCCCGCGAGGTAGGCAAGGTCGTCAAGCTCGATTGGGAGCCGCAGCCACTCATGCCCACGATGATGCGCACGGTGGCGCACTGGCGCGGCGCAGCGGGCACCGCGGCAGAGGTCGCGTCTTCACTGTTCGGCTGGCAGCAGCTGCGTTTTGAGATCACCGAGGATCAAAGCGCCTGCGGTGATGGCGGCCGATGGATGCACACCCCATCGCTCGGTATCTTCAGGCTGCAGACCGACGCCGCGGGCAACGGGGTGCTTACCGAAGATGCGATTCGGTGCGCTCTCGAGGAGTCGGCCGGCGATGCTGCAGCGATAGCCCGAGCACTCAGCGCGGCGCTCGGAAGCGCGTGGGATCGCGAACTCGAGCCATTCCGCGCAGCCGAAGAGGGCGACGCGACCATCTTCGAGCTGCCGCGGCTCAGCGCGGGCTGACGAGAGCCCGCGCTGAAATTACGCGTCGTAAGAACGGATTGCGACGACCGCATTATGCCCCCCGAACCCGAACGAGTTCGAGATCGCGAGCTGCGGGCCGTCGCCAAGAGGCTGGGCTTCGCCCGACACCGATAGCGGAATCTCGGGATCCTGGTTGACGAGGTTGATCGTCGGGGGAGCGATGCGGTTCTTCACCGCGAGCACGGTGAACATCGCCTCCAGCGCGCCCGTGCCGCCAAGCAGGTGACCAGTCGCTGCCTTGGTGGCCGACACCGGAATGCTGTTCACGCGATCGCCGAAGACCTTCGCGAGGGCCGTGTATTCGTTCGGGTCGCCGACGGGGGTCGAGGTGGCGTGGGCGTTGATGTGCGTGATCTCGTCAGGGGTCGCACCGGCCTGCTCAAGGGCGAACTTGATGGCGCGAATAGCTCCATTGCCCTCGGGGTCGTTTGCCGTGATGTGGTACGAGTCTGCGGTAACGCCGCCGCCAGCGATCTCGGCATAGATCTTGGCGCCGCGTGCGAGCGCGTGCTCTTCGGTCTCAAGCACGAGCGCCGCAGCACCCTCACCCATGACGAAGCCATCGCGGTCGACGTTGTAGGGGCGCGAGGCGGTCTCGGGCGAATCGTTTCGCTTCGACAGCGCCTGCATCGAGTTGAACGAGGTGATCGTGATGGGGTGGATCGCGGCCTCAGAACCACCGGCGATCACGACGTCAGCAAGGCCTGCCTGCAGGTGCTCAAAGGCGTTGTGGATCGACTCGGTGCTCGATGCGCACGCCGAGGCCACAGTGCGCGCGTAGGCGCGGGCCTCAAGGTGCATCGAGACAGCTGCCGCAGGAGCGTTCGGCATCAGCATCGGAACGGTCAGCGGCATGACGCGGCGCGGGCCGCTCTCGCGCAGGGTGTCCCACGCGTCGAGCAGCGACCAGACACCACCAATGCCAGTGGCCCAGTCGACACCGAGACGCTCCGAAGCGACTTCGGGCGATCCAGCGTCGGCAAATGCTTCCATTGCCGCAACGAGGGCGAACTGGCTCGAAGGATCGAGTCGCTTCGCGACAGGGCGTGCAAGCACCTCGCTGGGCTTGACGCGTGCCTGGCCGGCGAATTTCACTGCCAGATCGTATTTCTCTACCCAGTCGTAGTCGAGAGTGCGCACGCCAGACTCGCCGGCGAGCAGGGCCTCCCAGCTCTCGGCTGCAGTGCCACCGAGGGGTGACGAGGCTCCAATGCCAGTGACGACAATTTTCTTACTCATGGTCGCGCTCCGTATTACGAACTGGGAGTGAATAGTGAAAGCTTCAGGTGGGTGCTACTTCGGGGGCGAGCAGGATCACCCGCCCCCGAGAAGCTACCCGAATAGGTGTTAGGCCTGTGCGCCCGAGATGAAGGTGACGGCGTCGCCGACGGTCTTCAGGTTCTTGACCTCTTCGTCGGGAATCTTGACGTCGAACTTCTCTTCTGCGTTGACGACGATGGTCATCATCGAGATCGAGTCGATGTCGAGGTCATCGGTGAACGACTTGTCGAGTGCGACGGCGTCGGGAGCGATACCGGTCTCGTCGTTGATGAGCTCGGCGAGGCCGGCCAGAATTTCGTCGTTGCTGTATGCCATATTGTTCTCCTTGTTAGTGGTGACTGTATGAGTTTAGTGAGCGGGTGCCCGTTACGGCAGTTCTACTACCTGCGCGCCGTAGACAAGACCGGCACCAAAGCCGATCTGCAGTGCCAGCCCGCCAGAGAGCTCGGGGTGTTCTTCGAGCAGCGCGTGCATTGCGAGCGGGATCGAAGCGGCCGAAGTATTGCCCTGCATCACGATGTCGCGCGCGATGACGACCGACTCCGGCAGCTTCAGCTGCTTCGCGAACTCGTCGATGATGCGCATGTTTGCCTGATGCGGAATGAACGCCGCGAGGTCCCCCGGCTCAAGCCCGGAGGCCTTCAGGGTCTCGCGTGCAACCTTTGCCATCTCCCAGACCGCCCAGCGAAACACCGTCTGGCCGTCTTGGCGAAGCGTGGGCCAGGGCACCTCGGTCGGGTTTTCGCGATACTCCTCGAAGGTCGAGGTGACGCGAATGGTGTCCCACTTCTCACCGTCGCTGCCCCACACGGTCGGGCCGATGCCGACGTGGTCGCTCGCACCGATCACGACGGCGCCAGCACCGTCTGCGAGCAGGAAAGAGATGGAACGGTCAGTGGGATCGATGATGTCAGAGAGCTTCTCTGCACCGATCACCAGCACGTTCTTGCAGATACCGGCGCGCACCAGGGCGTCGCCCTGGCCGACACCGTAGGCGTAACCGGCGCAGGCAGCCGAAATATCGAACGCGGCCGCGGGAGTGAGACCGAGGCGGTGTGCGGCGAGCGAGGCCATCGATGGGGTTACCGCGACGTTCGAGATCGTCGAGATGATGACACCGTCGATCTCTGAGCGGTCGAGGCCCGAGCGCAGAATCGCCTCTTCGCCGGCTGCGACAGCCAAGTCGACCGCACCGATCTCTCGGCTCGCGCGGCGTCGCTGCACGATGCCGGTGCGCTGACGAATCCACTCGTCAGACGAGTCGATCGGGCCGACGACGTCGTCGTTCGGCACGTCTACATCGCCGCGTGCGGCGCCGATCGAGAGAATTCGGGTGTGTGCGGGGCCAAAAGGCTGAACCATTGTTGCCATGTGCTGCTCCTAAGGTCTTCTCGCCGCTCAGGCGCCTGCGTTGGTGATCATTTCGACGGCGGCATCGAGGTCTGCCGGGGTCTTCACGGCGACCGTCGGCACGCCCTTGAGGCCGCGCTTTGCGATGCCCGAGAGCGCGCCTGCCGGGGTCAGCTCGATGAGGCCCGTGATGCCGGCCGCCTGAAAGCTCTCCATGCAGGCATCCCAGCGCACCGGGTTTGCAATCTGCGAGACCAGCAGGTCGACGAAGCGTGCGCCGCTCTCTACGATGCTGCCGTCAGCGTTCGTCCACAGGGTGCGCACCGGGTCTGAGGAGCTCACCGAAGATGCGGCGCTCTGCAGCACCGGTACGGCGCTTGCCATGTACTCCGTGTGGAACGCGCCAGCGACCTGCAGCGGGATCACGCGGGCGCCGCGAGGGGCCGCCTCTGCGAGTGCTGCCAGCGCCGGAAGCGCGCCCGCCGCCACGATCTGACCGCCACCGTTGCGGTTTGCGGGGGTGAGCCCGTGCTCTGCGATCGCAGCGAGCACGTCTGCCTCGACACCGCCAACCACTGCGCTCATGCCTGTCGTTTCGCGAGTTGCGGCTTCAGCCATCGCGCGACCGCGCACGCCGACGAGCTGCAGCGCATCGCCCTCTGAAAGCACGCCTGCCGCGGCCGCGGCCGCGAACTCGCCAACCGAGTGACCCGCGACGCCGACGCCGTCGAGCGAGACACGCTCGCCCAGCGCGCGCCATGCGAGCAGGCTCGCCGCAACGATCAGCGGCTGCGCGATCTGCGTGTCGCGAATCGTGTCGGCGTCGCTCGTGGTGCCGTGCGCCACGAGATCGACACCCGCGCGCTCAGAGGCGAGTGCGAGAAACTCTGCGGCCGAATCATCTTGCAACCACTCGGTCAGAAAACCCGGAGTCTGTGAGCCCTGTCCAGGGCAGGCGATAACAATCACGTTTTATAGTCTTCCAGATGAACAGTCGACGGACTGCATATAAGGAACGATAAATTTCGAAATTCGTTGTGGGAGAGGGATAAAAAGAGAGTCGCGCCTTCGGCTGCTTCTCGATCGGTTGGTGACGAGATTCTCGCGGTTTTAGTCAGGTTTAGCTCCTGTGTTTCTTGTGAGAAACACAGGCAGTCACTTCTTAGACGCCGCCTTGCGGCGTCCATTCTGCGCAATGGAGCCTACGATCAGCGCCGCCTGCACGATGAGCGCCTCGCGCGCGCCGGTCGGGTTCCAACCGATAACCTCGCCAACCTTCTTGAGACGGTAGCGCACCGTGTTCGGGTGCACGAAGAGCTCGCGAGCCGTTGCCTCAAGTGACCGCCCATTGTCGACGTAACACCAGATGGTCTCGAGCAGCTCGGCCGACTGCTCGGTGAGGGGCTCGTAGATCTGCTCGATCAGGCTGCGTCGCGCGAGCCCGTCGCCCGCGAGCGCGCGCTCGGGCAACAGATCGTCTGCGGCGACCGGCCTGGTCGCACCACGCCACGAGCGCGCCACTGCGATACCGGCCAGGGCAGCGCGAGCGCTCTTCGACGCCTCCACCAAGTTGTCGACCGTGGGGCCGAGCACGAGCGGGCCCGCAGCAAAGTGCGTGCCGAGCCGGTTCGCGATATCGATAAAGGGAAGGGGATCAGAGCTCGCCTGCGGGTCTTTCGCATCGGGCTGCACTCGCCCGAGCACCAGCACGAGGCGGTTGCCCTGCAAACCAATAAGCACGTCGGCACCCGAGTGGCGGGCGGTGCGACGAATCTGATCGACGTCGACCGCGCGGTCGCTGGTGCCAACGAGCACCGCCGCCTCACCACCACCATTCCAGCCGAGGGCCGCGATACGGCTCGGCAGTTCGTCGTCGCTCTCGCCGGTGAGGATGGAGTCGACGACGAGCGCCTCGAGCCGTGCATCCCAGAGCCCGCGGGCCTCGGCCGCTCGGGCGTACACGTCAGCGGCCGCGAAGGCGACGTCGCGCGAATAGTGCAGCACCGCCTCGCGCAGCGGCTCGCTTCGCGGTGCGACGCGATCCTCGACCACCGTGACAACCACGCGGATCAACTGCAGGGTTTCTTGCAGGCTGATGCTGCGCAGCAACTCTCTCGGGGCGGCGCTGAACACGTCGCTCGCGATCCACGGGGTGGTCGTCGGGTCTTCGTACCACTGAATGAACGAACTGATACCGCTCTGCGCGACGAGGCCGATGGCGCTGCGCCGGCCGGGGGGCATTTCGCTATACCAGGCCAGCGTGTCTTCGAGACGCGTGATCGTGGTGGTGGCGAGCTCGCCGGCTATGGTTCGTAGCCAGGCGAGCTCGCGCTCCTTCGTCTGTTCCATCCGTGCTCCGTGCAGCTCCGTGGGGGAGTTATGCGTCCCCGCCTGCGCCGCCGGTCGTGCCGGCGTTCACGTTCAGCAGGCGGTACTTCTCAGCCGCCTGCAAGGGGATCGAGGCATCGATCTTGCCCTGAGCTGCGAGGCGCTGTAGCACGCGCACCACAACGGACTCGCGGTCGATCGCGAAGTAGCGGCGCGCTGCGGCGCGGGTGTCGCTGAAGCCGAAACCATCGGCACCGAGCACGGTGTAGTCGCCGGGCACGAACTGCCTGATCTGATCGGGCACATCGGTCGCCCAGTCGCTCACTGCGACGACGGGACCCTCGGCGCCAGCGAGCTTCTCGGTGAGGTAAGCGACCTTAGGCTCAGCCTCGGGGTGCAAGAAGTTGTGGCGCTCGGCCGCGAGGCCGTCACGGCGCAACTCGCTCCATGAGGTGACGCTCCACACGTCTGCTGCCACGCCCCAATCGTCGGCGAGCAGCTGCTGCGCCTCGATCGCCCACGGCACGGCAACACCCGACGCGAAGATCTGAGCGGGAGTGCCGTCGGCCTTTGCCGCGCTGACACGGTGAATGCCGCGAACAATGCCATCGACATCGGTGCCCTCTGGCTCGGCCGGGTGCACGATCGGCTCGTTGTAGACCGTCATGTAGTACATCACGTTCGGATCCGGGTGCGTGCCGCCGTACATGCGCTCGATGCCGCTGCGCACGATGTGGCCGACCTCGTAGCCGTAAGCAGGGTCGTACGACAGCACGGCTGGGTTGGTGTTCGAGAGCACGAGCGAGTGGCCGTCAGCGTGCTGCAGGCCCTCGCCGGTCAGCGTCGTGCGGCCAGCGGTCGCGCCGATCATGAAGCCACGCGCCATCTGATCGCCTGCGGCCCAGATTGCGTCGCCCGTGCGCTGGAACCCGAACATCGAGTAGAAGATGTAGATCGGAATCAGCGGCTGGCCGTGTGTCGAGTACGAGGTGCCGACCGCGGTGAACGCTGCCGCGGCGCCTGCCTCGTTGATGCCGACGTGGATCAGCACGCCCTGCGGGCTCTCCTTATAGGCCAGCAGCAGTTCGCGGTCGACCGAGGTGTAGTTCTGACCGTGCGGGTTGTAGATCTTCGACGTCGGGAAGTAGCTGTCCATGCCGAAGGTGCGGGCTTCGTCAGGAATGATCGGAACGAAACGCGAACCGAACCCCTTGTCGCGCATGAGGTCTTTCAAGAGGCGCACGAAGACCATGGTGGTCGCCGCCTCTTGCGTGCCCGTGCCCTTTGCCGCGATGGCGTAGTTCTTGGCCTCGGGCAGCTGCAGTTCGACGTGCTTCGTACGGCGCTCGGGCAAGAACCCCCCGAGCGCGTTGCGGCGCTCGTGCATGTACTTGATCGCGGGATCGTCGGCGCCCGGGTGGTAGTACGGCGGGCGGTACGGATCAGCCTCGAGCTGCTCATCGGTGATCGGAATGCGCATCGTGTCGCGGAACCGCTTCAGGTCGTCGAGCGTCATCTTCTTCATCTGGTGAGTCGCGTTGCGACCCTCGAAGTGCGGGCCGAGGCCGTAACCCTTAACCGTCTTCGCGAGAATGACGGTGGGACGCCCCTTATGCTCCATGGCTGCCTTGTATGCCGCGTACACCTTGCGGTAGTCGTGGCCACCGCGACGAAGCTGCCAGATCTGCTCGTCGGTGTAGCCCTCAACAAGGGCGAGCGCGCGCTCGTCCTTGCCGAAGAAGTGGTTGCGAATGTAGGCACCGTTCTCGGCCTTGTACGTCTGGTAATCACCGTCGGGCGTCGTGTTCATGACGTTCAGCAGCGCACCGCTGGTGTCGCGGTCGAGCAGCTCGTCCCACTCGCGACCCCAGATGACCTTGATGACGTTCCAGCCGGCGCCACGGAAGTAGCTCTCGAGCTCCTGAATGATCTTGCCGTTGCCGCGAACCGGGCCGTCGAGGCGCTGCAGGTTGCAGTTGATCACGAAGGTGAGGTTATCGAGGCCCTCGTTTGCCGCGACCTGCAGCTGGCCGCGGCTCTCGACCTCGTCCATCTCGCCATCACCGAGGAACGCCCAGACGTGCTGATCAGAGGCGTCTTTGATGCCGCGATTGGTGAGGTACTTGTTGAGCTGTGCCTGGTAGATCGCATTGATCGGCCCAAGACCCATCGACACGGTCGGGAACTGCCAGAAGTCGGGCAGCAGGCGAGGGTGCGGGTAGCTCGGCAGCCCGCCACCGGTGTGCGAGTGCTCCTGGCGGAAGCCATCGAGCTGCTCTTCGCTCAAGCGGCCCTCAAGGAAGGCCCGCGAGTAGACGCCGGGAGAGGCGTGCCCCTGAATGAAGATCTGGTCGCCGCCGCCCGGGTGATCCTGGCCGCGGAAGAAGTGATTGAAGCCGACCTCGTACAGCGAGGCCGCAGAACCGTAGGTCGAGATGTGGCCGCCGACGCCGATGCCGGGAGCCTGAGCGCGGTGCACGGTGACCGCCGCGTTCCAGCGCAACCAACGACGGTAGTTGCGCTCGAGCTCTTCGTCGCCCGGAAACTCGGGCTCGTCTTCAGAAGCGATCGTGTTCACGTAGTCGGTGGTGGGCACCTGCGGAACATTCAAGTGCAGCTGACGACTGCGAGCCAGCAGGCTCGTCATGATCTCTCGACCGCGGGCAGCGCCGCGCTCGTCAACGACGGCGTCAAGCGACTCAACCCATTCGCTGGTTTCTTGCGGGTCGATGTCGTTGCTCTCCGGCGCGTACGGATCCTCTGTGTTCACAGCCACGATAATGCTCCTTCACGAGTGTCGCGCTGGCTCTGGTTCTTGCCGCGCGAGCGTGGCCCCGCCGATAAGTGAGACCGCCCCCAGACTATCGAACACCGACGACATTCACGCGCATATCGCAGCCGCACATGTCGGCACCATCCAAAAGTTCGGCCGCGAGGTCGTCAAATGGCCCGCTGTCGGTCGATTCTGCGCGCCCGAATTCGTCTCCGATGCTGTTGCAGACTGGGCAGGCACAAGAACCGGGCTGTTCTAGGCTCCGCCCGGGCAGCCGCTGCGAACTGTTTCCGTTGAGTCGTTCAACTCCTGGCTCCGTGACAAGTGTCTGAACCTCAACGGCTTTTACTGCTTGCTTGATGCTCGGTTCGGGGTCAGCGATTGGAAGCACAATCACAAGCGCCAGCACTCCTCGCTCGAGCACCTGACCCATGTCGAGTACGCTCGATCCTGCACCCATCAGTGAGAAGAAACTGACTCACATACTGAGCGTAGCTGTCAACGGGAGCGGCTCAATTGGCCATGCCTTCCTGGCTTGCGAGCCGCGTGACGAAGCGGCAATTTTCTTCTCAGTCTATCGCGGAATGAATCAGCCCCAAAAGATCGGATCAGTTCCGCTCCCGATGTAATCCAGCAGCGACTGCACGTTCTTTGTCGGGCGTTTTCTCGTGTAGGAGTGGAACTTGAGGTTTCGGTCACGCCAGTAGATCTGCCATTGGCCCGTCTTCTGGGTGTAGCGGAGCCTCGCGATGGGGAACTGAATCCACTCGGCGCCACGGCCGTCCCATGGAGGCCGTGACTCGTAGATCGTGACGTGTCGGTCGGCGATCTCGCACTCGACCCGGATCTGGTCGAGGTACTTCGCTGGTACACGGGCCTGGCACCATTTACCGATGCGGAGGAGGTCAGCTTCGGGAATCGACATGATCATGATTCTCTCAGATTCCAAACGAAAAGACTGCGACTTCCGCTCTATCCAGATGAGCCACTTCGAAGCCTTCTCCCAGAGCAGTACGACGAGATCAGCGTCGATCCGAAACTCAAAGCAGCCCTCGAAACCATGCCTCGACACACACGTAAGCACCTGCGCCGCCCCGAAGACCAGGAACAGGAAGGCGAAAGGACAATCGAGGAGAGCAACGCGCCAGAGTTCGGGATCATCGGAGACGGGGGCATCCCTATCATCGCAACCGAGTTCAGGCTGGAAAGCAAAAAGTTCACGCCACGGGTGATGTTTCGCTTAGTCCACTTCCAGAAACGCTTTATTACGAAGTCATAAGTTCGTGTAAGTGCACGGTGGTGGGCCCTGCCGGGATCGAACCGACGACATCCACGGTGTAAACGTGGCGCTCTACCAGCTGAGCTAAAGGCCCTCTCGTCAACCTGCTTCTACCGTTTATCTCGGTATCTGCAGATCAGACTCGTACAAGCTTAGTGGGTATTTCGGTCGCGGTTTGACGCGAGCGTCAGAACCGCGACCGAACCCAGGTTGCTGAAGCGCCTACAGGGCGGCGACGGCCTCGCGATACGCCGCAAAATCGCGGGCTTCGCCCGGTGAAGTCTCGAACGAAGCCAAGACCTTGCGATCCTCGCCAATAATCACGGTTGCGCGTGTCGCGATGCCGCGCTCTTCGACAAAAGCACCGTACTCGCGCGCGACGGCGCCGTGCGGCCAGAAGTCAGACAGGATCGAGAACTCATAGCCCTCTTGCTCGGCCCACACTTTCAGTGAGAACACGGAGTCGACCGACACGCCAACGAGGCGCACCTTGGCGTCGTTGAATACGGCCAGGTTGTCGCGCAGCTCGCACAGCTCGCCCGTGCAGATACCCGAGAACGCGAGCGGGAAGAAGACGAGCGCGACCGGGCCCTCGTCCACGAGCTCTGAGAGCGTGAGCTCCTCGCCGTGCTGGTTCGAAAGTGTGAAATCTGGGGCGACTTCGCCGACCTGAATAACCATTCTGACTCCTTATCGAGGTGTGATTGTCAGTCTATTGGCACCGCCGATCGTGGGCGGCACGTTACCCTCTATCTCATGGCAAAACTGCATTTTCGCTACGCCGCGATGAACGCGGGCAAGAGCACCGCTCTGCTGCAGGTCGCGCACAACTACGAGACGCTCGACAAACGCATGATGCTCGTGAAGCCCGCGGTCGACCTGAAAGGCGGCGATCGCATCGTGTCGCGGCTCGGGGTTGAGAGCCCGGTCGATTTTCTGTGGGCCGATGGCGAGCCGTTGCCCGTCGAGGGCGCAGACCTCGACGTGATCCTCGTCGACGAAGCGCAGTTTCTCTCGCCGCATCAGGCAAACATGCTGCTCGACGTCGCCGTGCGGGTCGGCGTCACCGTGATCGCCTACGGGTTGCGCACTGATTTTCGCGGCGACAGTTTTCCGGGCGCGGCCCGCCTGCTGTGCATCGCGCACGAGATCGAAGAGATTCGCACTCTCTGTCGCTGCGGTTCGAAGGCAACGATGAATCTGCGCAGGATCAACGGCGTTCCCGTGTTCGCGGGCAACCAGGTTGCTATCGATGACGGCACGGTCGAGTACGAATCGGTGTGCGCCGCCTGCCACGCGCGTTTTCGCGACGAGGCGGGAGCAGTCTGGGAGTAGGGCGCTCAACCGCCTCGCCCAAGCGAAACGGTAGGCTCGGGGCATGACTGAGTCGACACCGAACGCCTACTTCGTTGCTCTTGGCGAGGATCGCTACCTGCCGACCGATCACGCGGGCGGGGCTTGGCGTGACGACGAGCTTCACCTGGCTCCGGTCGCGGGTCTCGTGATTCATCACCTCGAGCGCTGGCGCGAGGCCAACGTCGACGCCTCGCTGGCCTACAGTAGGTTCACCTTCGAGGTGCTCGGGCAGATTGGCAAGCAAGAGATCTCGCTCAGCACGGAAGTGGTGCGCGCGGGCCGTACGATCGAGCTCGTCGAGGCCACGGCGATCATCGGCGATCGGGTGACGATTCGCGCCCGCGCATGGTTGCTGCAGCGCTCGGACACCGCCGACGTCGCCGCCCATGAGTTCGCGCTAATGCCGGCTCCCGACGAATGCAGTAATGCCTCGTCGCTGCTCGATTGGCCGGGCGGCTTCATTCGCAGTCTCTCGGCGCTGCAGGCGCCAGGCAGGCGCGCAGGTCGTGCCAAAGCCTGGATCTCGAGCGAGTACGACCTCGTTGCTGGCGAGCCGTCGCAGCCCCTCGCCGAGTACGCGAAGTTGCTCGACACCGCGAATGGTATCGGCGTGCGGCAGGAGCCGAATGCCTGGATGTTTCCGAACGTCGATCTCACCCTGCACTTCTTTGCGCGGCCGACGGGGCGCCGAGTCGGCCTCGACACGCGAGTCGCGTTCGGCTCAGAAGGGATCGGCGTCACGAGCAGCGTCATGCACGACGAGCGTGGGCCGGTCGGCACGATTCAGCAGTCGCTGACGCTGCGACGCCTGGGGTAGCTCAGGACGGGCCCTGACGGGGCTCAGCTCAAGGCAAGATCGACCGCAGCCTCGATGTGCAGCTTCGCGGTTGGAAACACCGGCACCGGGCTATCAGCCTGCATCACGAGCAGCTCGATCTCGGTGCACCCGAGGATGATGCCCTTCGCGCCTTCAGCGACGAGCGAGTCGATAATGCTGCGAAAACGTGCCCGGGTGCTTTCGCTCGATACTCCGACCGCCAGCTCATCGAAGATTGCGCGATGCACGGCCTGGCGATCCTCTTCGCCCGGCACGATCACCTCGACACCGTGCGACGCGATGCGATCGCGATAAAACGCCTTCTCCATGGTGAACGCGGTGCCGAGCAGGCCAACCTTCTTCAACCCCTGGGCGACCACGGCCTCGCCCGCGACGTCGCCGATGTGCAGCACGGGCACCTGCACGGAAGCCTGCACCTCGTCGACAAGCAGGTGCATCGTGTTGGTGCAGATGAGCACCATATCGGCTCCGGCATGCTCGAGGCCCTGTGCGGTGTGGGCGAGAATTTCGGCCGCATCGTTCCAGCGGTCGGCGCTCTGCAGCTCGCTGATCTGCTGAAAATCGAGCGATGCGAGCGCAATTTTCGCGCTGTGCAAGCCACCAAGGCGGTCGCGCACGAGCTCATTCGCTTCGCGGTAGTAGATCGCCGTCGACTCCCAGCTCATTCCACCAATCATGCCGATGGTCTTCATGGTGTGCTCGCTTTCGCTCGGGCCGTCAGGTGCTGAAACTGGGTACTCTTCAAGCGAAGCGGATCGCGGACCGAGAAACAACCGCAGATCGGTGAGGCGAGGCGTAATGGCGGCTTATGAAACCACGGCTACGCTGAAAGCATGTGCGCACACTACGGGGTTGACGGCTTCGAAGGGGTCGCCTCGCGCCAGTGGCTCGAGCGTTCGCTTCGTTTCGATTGGCGCCGCCACCGCAACCGTAGACGAGTTGCGTGACGACGCGCTGATGCTTGCATGGGCGCGGGATCAGCACGGCCACGCACGAATCGCAGGCAGCAGGGCGCGCAACCTGGTACACCGAGAGGGGGCGTGATTCTGGGCTTCGTGACGGTGACCTCTTTACGATCGCCGCGATAGTGACCCCGGTGGTACTGGGCGATGGCGGGCAATTCTTGAGCTATTCAATGGTGACGCGCGAGGCGATTGGCGAGGCGGCAAATGCTCATCACCGAATGCCACTCGTCGTGCCGCAGTCGATGCGTGATGAGTGGCTGGCACCGTCGCGCGCGGGTGATGAGGCGCTCGTGCGCGATATGCTGCGCGCATCAGACGACATCAGTCGTGCAATGCGGAGCTTCGAGACCGCGCCAGCAGCATCGCAAGCCGCGCCGCGAAGCGGCCAGGCTGATCCAACGCTCCTTTAGGCGCGAAGCCGCCGATCACGCATGCTGTGCGGCGTCGGTGAATGCCTGCTTCGGCACGAAACACAGCAGCACCGCGGCCACGAGCGCGGTCACACCGCACACGGCCCAGACCGTGAAGTATCCGCTCAGCGAACCCGCGGTCTCGCCGCCTCCGGTCGCAGCCTCGCCGACTCCGTGCATGAGCGCCATGCCGAAGACCGCCGAGGCGATTGCGCCGCCCACCGTCTTTACCGAGTTGGTGAGGCCGGTCGCGACGCCGGTCTGTGTCCCAGGTGCGGCCGAAGCAGCCGCGGCGGGCAGTGCCGCCACGAGCGCGCCCGAGCCGATGCCGGCGATCACCATGTTGGTGACAACCTGGGTGTAGCTGTCGTGCAGCGGCAGAAACATGAGATAGCCGAGCGCGACGAGCAGTGCAGCAGCGATGAGCGTGATTCTCGGCGTGAGCAGTCTCGCGACAAGCGGAAACAGCAGCGCGCCCGTGATCATGCCGATCAGGTACAGGCCGATGATGAGCGAGGTCGCGAAACCCGAGGTGCCGAGCCCGTAACCGTAGACCGCCGGGTCGGTGCGCGCAAAGGTCGAAAGCGGTGCCTGCGCCCCGAGCACGCTCACACCGAAGAGGCCGGCAGTGAGAAACACCGGAGCTAGTGCCGGGGAGCGGAACATGCGCACGTCGATCAGTGGGTCGGAGTGTCGCAGTTCGTGCAGTGCGAACGGCACGATAAGCAGCAGGCCGAGTGCGGTGACCGACCACGCGAGAGGATCGGCGTAACCGTTCAGGCGCAGCAGGCTAAGGCCTCCGGTGAACGCGATGAGCGCGACCGAGATCAGGGTGAGACCGACAAGGTCGAGCTTGCCGCCGGCGAGTTGATCAGACTCTTTGACGCCGAACCTGATGACGAAGAAGCAGGCGACGACGAGCAGTGCCGGCACGAGCAGCACGACCCAGAGGGGCAGCGTGTCGACCAGCTGGCCGCCGAGTAGTGCGCCGATGATGGCACCAGCCTCAAGCATCGCGACCAGAATGCCCGCGGCGCGCGCGGTAAGCAGTGAGCTGCCCTCGCGCCCTCGACTGCGCGACCAGATGATTGCGATCTCGAGCGGCAACCACACCACGTAGAACCCTTGGAGCGTCCAGGCGACCAAGAACACCGCGAACGAGTCGGTGAAGGGCAGAGCGAGCGACGCCAGCGCGGTGAGCGCGGTCGACCACAGCAGCATGCGTTTATGGCCGAACATGTCGCCGAGCTTTGCGAATGCCGGAACGACGAGCGCTGACAGCATCAGCTGCGTGCCCTCGAGCCAGTTCACGTCTGCGTCATGAATGCCGAGGTGGCGTGCGATGTCAGTGAGCATCGGGGTGTAGTACCCCTGCAGCACACCGCTCGTGAACTCGACGAAGGCGAGAAAGCCAACGATTCCCGCAAGCGAACCGAGCTTGACACGGGGTTTCGTGTTCTTGCTGCCGGCTACGGGCTGTTGTGTTGCACTCATGCCGGAAGTCCTTCGATCAGTGTGCGGTGAAAACGTTCGCCTCGCTCGAGCTCGCTGATTGCGACGCGTTCGTCGATGCCGTGAATCGCGGCGCGCTGCTGTGCATTCATCATGAGCGGCGCGAAACGATAGGTGTGTGCGCAGTAGCGGTGAAAATAGCGCGAGTCGGTTGCAGCCATCGTGACATAGGGCACGGTCACTGCCTCAGGGTGCGAGTGTTTTACCGCTTGGGTGATCAGTGCGAATTGCGGACCGTCGCTCGGGGACTCGGGGGAGGCGTCGTTGCCCTCAACCACCTCGACCGTGACCTGCTTATCGCCGATCTTTCTTCGCAAGCGCCGCGCCGTACCGGCGACGGTTTCGCCCAGGGCAAGACGCAGGTTCACGGTTGCAGTTGCCTGCGACGGCAGCACGTTGTTGGCGGTGCCGCCTGAGAGCCGGGTCGGCGCAATGGTGGTGCGCACCATTGCCGCGGCCTCGCCCCCGATTGCGGCGAATACCCGGGCATTGAGCCAGGGAATGGCCGCGAGCACTCCGTACATTAAGCGGCCGATGCCACTGCTGCGAGGGGCGAAGATGCTGAGCATACGCGGGATCGCTCGCGGGGTCTTGGCTTGAAAGGTGCTCGGGGTGAGTCGGGTGACGGCCCGCGAGACCCGGCCGACTGCGGTGAGTGGAGGCGGAACCGAGGAGTGCCCGCCCTCGCTGCGCGCGGAGAGGCTCACTGTGGCGATCCCTTTTTCACCCACGCCGACCATTGCCGCAGCACCGCGCACGAACGGTAACGGTGCATCGGTCACCGCGCCGCCCTCGTCGAGCACGATCCAAGGGGTGATGCCGCGCTCATGCAGCGTATCGGCGATGCGCTCACCAGCCTCACCGAAGGTCTCTTCGTTGCCGCCAAACGAGAGGTACACGTCGCGCGCGGGTGTAAACCCCGCCTCGAGCAGGTTTTCTACCGCGTCGAGCAGCACCACCATCGGTCCCTTGTCGTCGAGCGCCCCACGACCATAGACGAATCCTTCGGCGATGCGGCCCTCGAACGGTGGGTAACTCCAGGGATCGCTCTCGTCGACCGGTACGACGTCGTAGTGCGCCATCAGCACCGCAGGGGCGGTGGCGTGCGCCGCTCCCTGCCAACGAAAGAGCAGGCCGAAGTCGGTAATGCGTTCACGCTCGAGGCGTTCGTGCACGAGCGGGTAGAGCTCTTCGAGCAGCTTCACAAATGCTTCGAAGGGCGCATTGCCGCGAACATCGAGCTCAGCCGAAACCGTCGGCAGTTGAATCATCTGAGACAGCCGCGCGGCGATGTCTGGGCGCGGCGATGCGTTCGAAGCCATGCCCAAGATCGTAGTGATGTTCGGGCCGAGCAGCTACACCGCCGCGCCAAAAGATATCGCGGATGATTAGCGAGTGAACTGCTTAGGAGCCGGACTGCACCCAGCTGGGGCGCAACTCAAGAAGCTGCTCTGCAAACGAATCGACGCTTGCGCGTTGCTCGCTGCGCAGCCACGGAATGATGCAGGCGAGCGCACCCGATGCGAAGAACCTCGCCGCAAATTCGGGTTGAATATGCGAGGGGGCGACCGCGGCGATTGCGGGGAGCGATGGGGCCGCAATGATTTCGCAGACCTCCCACTCGGCGCTTACCGTTGCGCTGTCGCCGAGCACGGCCGAGTAGAGGTGGCGGTGAGCGCTGAACTCTGTGAGCAGAAACTTCACCGCCGCCAGCGGATCCGAGGGCACCGTGTTCTGTTCATAAAGCTCGCGCAGCAGTTGCACTGCTACGTCGCCGATGTCGTTGAACTGAGAGTAGAAGCTGCTGCGGCTCAAACTCGCCTCGGCTACAACTGATGACACGCTGAGCTCTGCTCCCTGCTCGCCCAGCCGTTCGACTGCGGCCAGAATCGCGGCACGGGTGCGAGCGGGTCGGGGGTCCGGTGCCCGCTCGGGCTTCGCTGCTGTTTTGCTTATCACTTTCATAATGCTAGCGAAGGTAACTTGCAGATGCCCTGGGAACTTACGCGACAGCCTCGCGCGTTATTCGCGCCCGTGGGACGTGCGCTGTAAGGGCCTTATGCCCGGGTGATGATTGTCGCTCTGGTGAGAGCCTGCAGCACGCCATGGCTCACTGAGCCAAGCAGCAGTCGCGAGAGACTGCCCCGGCCGCGACTGCCCACCACTATCGTGTCTGCCTCTTCAGCTGCCTGCAGCAGCGCAGTCACCGGGGGAGCCTGCACGATGCGGCGATCGATGACGAGGTCGGGGTAGCGGCTGGCCAGGCCGGCAGTGCCGATGGCAATCGCCTCTTCGGCCGAAGCGCGTTGCGAGGCAACGAGGTCTTCGCTCCAGAGATACTCGAGCCCGGGGGTCAGCGGAGGCATCCATGCGTACACGGCGATGAGCGGCACGCCTCGTAGCGAAGCTTCTTCAGCGGCAAATGCGATCGCCTTCTTCGCCCCCTCGCTGCCGTCTACGCCCACCACGACGGTGGGCTTGGGCTCGTCGCTCTGGTGCAGCGGAATCACGGCGACAGGGCAGTGCGACACCGCGGCGATCTTCACGGCACGTGTGCCGAAGAACGAGCCCGCGAGCTTGCTACCGGTGTGCGCTCCCAGAATCACGAGGTCGGCGCGTTTCGAGGCCTCTTCGACCTCGACGATCGGGTGCCCCACGACCGCGGTTCCCGTCACTTCTCCGCTGAACCCTGAGGCGCGCGCGTACTCGCACTCGGCCGCGAGCATCTGCTCAGAGGCCTTTTGGGCCTCACTGAGAAAGGCCACGCTCTCGCTCAAGAATGAATCGTCGGCGACATGCAGCAATTCGACGTGCGCCCCGTTCTGGGCGGCGCGAGCCAGGCCCCAGTCGAGTGCGGCGCGGCTTTGCTCCGAGCCGTCTACTCCGATGATGTATTTCTCAGCCATGAGGTGTCCTTTCTCAGTGATCCTCTGTGAACGATTCTTCGGGTTATACGTTGCGCATCGGCAGCTGCATCGGGTGGCTGCCCGAAAGCTGCTCGATGATGCGAACAACCTGGCAGCTGTAGCCGTACTCGTTGTCGTACCAGACGTAGACGACGGCGCTATCGCCAGTGGCGATGGTAGCGAGGCCGTCGACGATACCGGCTCGGTTCGAGCCGACGAAGTCCATTGATACGACCTCGGGCGACTCGACGTAGTCGATCTGGGTGCGCAGCGCGCCGGTCAGCGAAACCTGCTCGAGGTGTTCGTTGATCTCTTCGCGAGTCACCTCGCGCTCGAACTGCAAGTTGAGCACCGCCATCGACACGTCGGGCGTGGGAACGCGGATCGCGTTGCCGGTGAGCTTGCCCTCGAACTCGGGCAGCGCCTTCGAGACTGCCTTCGCTGCGCCGGTCTCGGTGAGCACCATGTTCAGTGCTGCCGAGCGGCCGCGACGATCGCCCTTGTGGAAGTTGTCGATCAGGTTCTGATCGTTGGTGTACGCGTGCACGGTTTCGACGTGCCCCTTCTTCACGCCGAAGGTGTCGTTGAGCACCTTCAGTACGGGGGTGATCGCGTTTGTCGTGCACGAAGCCGCCGAAACGATGGTGTGCTCGTCGGTGATCTTGTCGTTGTTCACGCCGTAGACGATGTTCAGCATGTCGCCCTTGCCCGGAGCCGTGAGCAGCACGCGCGAGATGCCCTGGTTCTGCAGGTGCTGGCCGAGGCCCTCGGCGTCGCGCCAGCGACCGGTGTTGTCGACGAGGATCGCATTCTCGATGCCGTACTGGGTGTAGTCGACGCTCGCGGGGTCGTCGGAGTAGATCACCTGAATGCGCACACCGTTCGCGAGAATCGCGTTCTCTTCTTCGAGCACCTTGATGGTGCCGTTGAACGCACCGTGCACCGAGTCGCGGCGCAGCAGGTTGGCGCGCTTAACAAGGTCGTTCTCTGACCCCTTGCGCACGACAATCGCGCGCAGGTTCAGGGTGTTGCCGCTGCCCGAGTGCTCGATGATGATGCGAGCGAGCAGACGGCCGATGCGGCCGAAGCCGTACAGCACCACGTCGGTGCCCGTGCCGGGAGCCGCGTCGATGACCGGTGCGAGCTGCTCGCGCAGGTACGTCTCGAGGTCGGAGCTGCCCGACTCGCGGAAGCCGTTTGCCAGCAGTGCGAGATCAACCGAGACCGGGCCCGGCTGAATCTTCGCGAGAGCCTCGACTACGGCGCTTGACTCGCTGAGCGGCAGCTCAACCTCGTCGATCTTGCGTGCGTAGCTATGCGCACGAATGATGTCGATCGCCGAGCGGCCAACCAGGCTGCGCCCGTGCACCGACATCACGATGTCGTGGTCGCGGTACAGCTGCCCGATCTGCGGGATCATCTGCTCCGCGAGCTGCTGCTTGGCCTTCCACGCTTCAAGATGAGCGTCCGCGCGATGGTTCATGTGAACGGTGGGTTCCTTCCCTGGGAAACGGTCTGTTCGGCCTGCCCGCCGACGCCTTTCGGCGACGTATTCATTATCTCATGGAAGGCTCCGAAACACCGGGGGCGCGGTAGCCTCGACGCATGATTGATTTTGTGCTGAGTGATCTGCGGCGTGTTGCCGAGGACTTCTGGCCGGCAGGCACTGCCGAAAGCTGGGATCGGGTAGGTCTCGTCGCGGGCCGCAACGAAGCGCCGCTGAGGCGCGTGCTGCTTGCGGTCGATGCGGTGAACGCGACGGTCGGCGAGGCCGTTGAATGGGGCGCAGACGCACTGCTCGTGCACCACCCGCTGCTGTTGCGCGGCGTGCACACGATCGCCGAAGACACCGCGAAGGGGGCGCTGCTTGCCTCGCTGCTGCGCGCAGATTGCGCGCTGCTCGCGGCCCACACCAATGCTGACGCGCCAGAGGGGGGCGTAAGCGACGTGCTCGCGGCGCGGCTCGGCCTCGAAAACTCTGCTCCGCTCGTGGTGGGGGCCGATCCCACGTCGGGAATCGGGCGAGTCGGAACGCTCGCCGAACCGGTGACTCTCGAAGCGTTCGCAGACCGCATCGCATCGGTGCTACCCGCCACGGTGTCGGGCGTTCGGGTTGCGGGGGATCCCGCGCGCGAAATTCGGCGTGTCGCACTGTGCGGGGGCGCCGGAGACAGCCTGCTCGGCCACCCCGAGGTCATCGGCGCCGATGTGTACGTGACGAGCGACCTGCGGCACCATCCGGCCCAGGAGTCGCTCGAGCAGTCGGCCGTTGCGGGAGGGCCCGCGCTGATCGACATCTCGCACTGGGCGGCCGAGTCGCTGTGGCTCGAGGGGGCTGCGGCTCGACTCGCCGAAGCGCTGCCCGGTGTCGAGTTTCGAGTGAGCGAGCGGCGCACCGATGTGTGGAGCTTCGCAGTAGGCTGTGATTCATGAAGGCCAGCCCACGCCAGCAGCGACTGCTGCTCGACCTGCAAGCACTCGACAACTCGCTCGCGCGACTGAAGAAGCAGCGCGCGGCGTTGCCTCAGCGCGCCGAACTCGCTGCAATGCAGGGCGAGCGCTCTGCTGCGAAAGACGCATTCATGGCGCTGCAGCGCGAGCTCGACACGCAGAACGCAGATATCGAGCGCCTCGAAAGCGACATCGAACTGGTGCGCCAGCGCATCAAGCGCGACAACGAGCTGAGTGCCGCGAGCAGCTCGCCTAAGGAGGCGCAGGCGCTGCAGGCGGAGCTCGAGACTCTCGGGCGCAGGCAGAACGAACTCGAAGAGCGTGAGCTCGAGCTCATGGAGGCGAACGAGCAGACGCTGGCCGTGTACAACGCGGCGTCAGAGGCGCTCGCCGGGGTTGACGGCCGCCGACAGACGATCATCGACGCGATCATCGAGGCCGAGGCCAAAATCGACGCCGAGCTTGCCGCGACGACCCGAGATCGTGCGGGTCTTGCCGCTGAGCTGCAGCGAGATTTGCTCGAGCACTACGAATCACTGCGCGCGCGCATCGGTATCGGCGCAGCCAGGCTGCGCGGCAAGGTTTCTGAGGCGAGCAACATGGAGCTCGCTCCGGCAGAGCTCAGCGACATTCTCGCGATGGCTCCCGACGAGCTCGTGCACTGCCCGCAGAGCGGTGCGATATTGGTACGCGACTTCGACGCGTAAGGGTAGATTCGCCGCAGTGTGCGGCGTATTCACGATCTGCTCAGAAGCAGCGCTTCTTCGCGACGATCGTGCACGTCGGCGACGAGGAGTAGCGGATAGTAGCTGAGGGAAACGGGCCAGCTATACGCCGGGTTCTGTCCAACTGGCGAACCAGTCTGTGCGGTCATCTCTCTCGGCCTGCCGTTGCCGACAGGCTCTAGCGGCCTACCCGAAGACTCGGCGAGCAGCGTCAACGTCTTCTGTCTGGCCTTGCTGCGAGCGAGGTTTACCTGGCCGCCCGTGTCACCACGAGCGCCGGTGGTCTCTTACACCACCCTTTCACCCTTACCGTGCTCGGCGAACCGAGCGCGGCGGTCTACTCTCTGTTGCACTTTCTCGCGGGTTGCCCCGGGTGGGCGTTACCCACCGCTCTGCTCTGTGCAGCCCGGACGTTCCTCGGCGCGAATGCCGAAGCATCGCGACGCGACCGCCCGCTGGCCCGTTTCACGATCATTCTAGCGAGGTTGCGGGAATAGCCGCGCGCGCCGCCGGGTTGCACGAAGTGACTGACGCACATGAGAAGGGGTCGATAATGACAAAGGTCACCGTAATTGGAGCAGGCGGCTACGCGGGTTCGCATATCGCAGAGGCAGCGGTGCAGCGAAACTTCGAGGTGCGTGGCATGACACGCAGCGAGGTCGCGATGCAGGTTGCCGGCGTGAGTTATGAGCGAGGATCGATCCTCTCGCCCGAGGATCAGGCCCGTGCGATCGACGGCAGCGACGTCGTGGTGGTTGCCATTTCGCCGCGCGGCGACATGCTCGGCCAGGCTCGCCCCGCGATCAAGGAGCTAGCGCGCCGTGCCGACGAGGCTGGTGTGAGGCTCGGCGTGATCGGAGGCGCGGGTTCGTTGCAGGTCTCCGAGGGCGGCCCGCTCGTGGTTGAGTCCGGTTTTCCCGAGGACTACCGTGAAGAGGCCCTTGAGATGGCTGGCGTGCTCGAGGATCTGCGATCCTCTTCGGAGTCGCTCAATTGGTTCTTCGTGAGCCCGGCTGGCGGCTTCGGCTCGTACAACCCGGGCGAGTTCCGCGGCGAATACCGCATCGGCGGCGATGTGCTGTTGAGCGACGCCGACGGCAACTCCGATATCGGCGGCGCTGACTTCGGCGTGGCGATTGTCGACGAGATCGAGGCGCCGGCGCACCGACGCAAGCGGTTCACCGTCGCGTACTAAACCGTTCGTGGTGCGCCGAGGGCGGCGTTTAGTCTGAAAGCGTCAGAATCTCGACGCCGCTCTCGCGCACGACAATGGTGTGTTCGAACTGGGCGGTCAGCGACTTGTCGCGGGTCGTGACCGTCCAGCCGTCGGCCCACATCTCCCACTCGTAGGTGCCGAGCGTGAGCATCGGCTCGATCGTGAAGACCATGCCCGGCTTAATGACGTCGTTGTAGAGCGGCGCCGAGTCGTAGTGCGGAATGATCAGCCCGGTGTGAAATGCCGCGCCCACGCCGTGCCCCGTGAAGTCGCGCACCACGCCGTAGCCGAAGCGCTTTGCGTAGGTCTCGATGACACGGCCGATCACGTTGACCTCGCGGCCTGGCGCAACCGCCTTGATACCGCGCATGAGCGCCTGCTCGGTGCGCTCGATGAGCTGATCGGCGCGCTCCGATACCTCACCGACACGGAAGGTGCGGTTGAGATCGCCATGAAAACCGTCTTTAAACGCGGTCACGTCGATGTTGACGAGATCGCCCTCGCGCAGCACGGTGTCGTCGGGAATACCGTGGCAGATGACCTCATTCACCGAGGTGCAGCTTGATTTTGGGAATCCCCGGTAACCGAGCGTCGAAGGGTAAGCGCCCTGCGATATCACGTACTCGTGGGCGATGCGATCCAGCTCATTGGTCGTGACTCCCGGCCGAATTGCCGCAGCCGCCGCGTCGATGGCTCGTGAAGCGATGCGCCCGGCTGCCCTGATCTTGTCGATCTCGGCCTCGGTGTAGGTGTTGTCGCCGGTGTACGCAGGGGGAGCGTCGAGACCAACATACGGCGGTCTCGCAATGTGCGCTGGCACCTCGAGTCGAGGGGCGATGTTGCCGGGGACCAGGTGCTGATTTGCGTCGAAAGGCATACGCTAATTCTAGAAGCGAGTACCGACTGAAAGGCTGCGCAATGAGTAAGCGAGATTGGGGCATCGAGGATCCCGCCGAGACCTATTGGTACAACACGCGCAGCGGCGAGGTCGAAGAGGGCCCGCAGTCGCTGTCGATTGACAGGCTCGGACCGTTCGCGACTCGCGCAGAAGCTGAGCGCGCGCCCGAGATCGTCGCCGAGCGCGCACGCAAGATTCGCGAGGAAGACGAACGCGACGACTGAACGCCGCATCGGCATGCTGCCGATAGTCTGGAAGCAGCAGTGCAGCCTGAGGAGGCCGATGTGAGTAAGCAGCGTGATTTTGTTCTTCGCACGATCGAAGAGCGCGGCGTCAAGTTCGTGCGCCTCTGGTTTACCGACGTGGCAGGCACGCTCAAGTCGGTTGCGCTTTCGCCCGCTGAGGTAGAGGGCGCGTTCAGCGAAGGCGTGGGTTTCGACGGCAGCGCGATCGAGGGAATGACGCGCGCGTTCGAGAGCGACCTGATCGCGATGCCCGACCCGTCGACCTTTCAGCTGCTGCCCTGGCGCAGCAGCACCGACCCGACCGCGCGCATGTTCTGCGACCTGTCGACCCCCAACGGTGAGGCGGCCGCTGCCGACCCCCGCCACGTGCTGAAGCGCTCGCTCGCCCGTGCCGCCGAGCAGGGGTTCAGCTTCTACGTGCACCCCGAGATCGAGTTCTATCTGTTGAAGTCGCAGGAGCTCGGCAACGACGGGCAGCCGGTGCCCGTCGACCGCGCCGGCTACTTCGACAACGTACCTGGCGGCACTGCCCACGACTTCCGGCGCGAGAGCGTCAATATGCTCGAAGAGCTGGGCATCTCGGTCGAGTTCAGCCATCACGAGGGCGGCCCTGGCCAGAACGAGATCGACCTGCGCTACGCAGACGCGCTCACCATGGCAGACAACATCATGACGTTCCGCACCGTCGTGAAGGAGGTTGCGATCAGCGAGGGCGTGCACGCGACATTCATGCCGAAGCCGATCGTCGGGCAGCCGGGCAGTGGCATGCACGTGCATCTTTCGCTCTTCGAGGGTGATCGCAACGCGTTCTACGATCCGGGTGCGAAGTACCAGCTCTCGCAGACCGGTCGCCGCTTCGTTGCCGGCCTGTTGCGCCACGCGCCAGAATTCACCGCGGTCACCAACCAGTTCGTGAACTCTTACAAGCGCCTCTGGGGCGGCGACGAGGCTCCCTCATACGTGAGCTGGGGGCATCTCAACCGCAGCGCCCTCGTTCGGGTGCCGCTCTACAAGCCGGGCAAGGGCAGCAGCGCGCGCGTCGAGTACCGCGCGATGGACAGTGCCGCGAACCCGTACCTCGCGTTCTCGGTGCTGCTCGCCGCGGGCCTCAAAGGTATCGAAGAAGAGTACGAGCTGCCGGCCGAGGCAGAGCACTCGATGTGGACGCTCAGTTCGGCTGAGCGCCGCGCGATGGGCTTCGACCCGTTGCCGATGAGCCTCGAACACGCGCTCGCGGTGATGGAGCGCAGTGAACTCGTCGCAGAAACACTGGGGGAGCAGGTCTTCTCATACCTCATTCGCGAGAAGCGGCAAGAGGTTGACGCCTACCGGCAGCAGGTGACGCCGTTCGAGTTGAGCACCATGCTCGGCACTATCTAAGCGAGCCCGCGCAGCCATGAGTCGCGCCCAGGGGCAGTTGACGCTCGGCGGTTTCGCGCGGGCGGGCTTTCTCTCGCTCTCTGAAGCGCGGGCTTCGCTACTCGCGCTTGGCGAGCTCGCAGAGACGGATGCTGCGACGTTGCTCGAAGCCTTCGCGCTTGCTGGCGACCCCGATGCCGCGCTCGCTCGGGTAACCGAGCTCGTCGAGCGGCATCCGGGCCTGCTCGCGGGGCTCGACACCGACGGTTGGCGGCGTCTCTGTCTGCTGTTCGGCGCATCGACCGCGCTGGGCTCGTTCTTCGCGCGTTGCCCCGGCCGTCTGCGCGCACTGCTCGCGGGAACCGGGCGCGTGATCGATCGAGACGCGGCCCGCACTGAGATGCTGCTGGCGGTTGGCGCCGATCCCGAATCTGTGTTGCCCGCGGCCACCGCCCAGGCCGAAGCCGGCTGGGTTGAGCTTCGCTCCCGCTACCGTGAACTTCTCGCCGAACTCGTGCTGTACGACCTCGTCGCGGGACTGCGCGGTGACGCCCTCGAAGTGTTCGAAGAGGTGGCTGCCTCGCTCTCGCACCTCGCAGACGCGGCGCTCGAGGCTGGGCTCGCTGTCGCGCGCACCACGCTTGCGAGAGGGCTTTCGAACGGGGCACCTGTCGTGCCTGAACGGCTCGATGCTGTGACACTCGCGATCGTGGCGATGGGCAAGTGCGGCGCCGAGGAGCTCAACGTGGTGAGCGACGTCGACGTCATGTTTGTCGCGGCTGCTCACGCAGACCTCAACTCAGACATTGCAATGCGGATCGCGACGCAACTCGCCACCGAGACAATGCGCGCGGTCCATGACCCGGCGAGTGAACCGCCACTCTGGCAGGTCGACCCGAACCTACGACCAGAGGGGCGCCAGGGGCCGCTCGTGCGAACCCTCGGCTCCATGCTTGCCTACTACGAGCGCTGGGCAAAGGCGTGGGAGTTTCAGGCCCTGCTCAAAGCGCGTGCAGCTGCGGGCGACCTGGGGCTCGGCGCAGAGTTCGTTGCACAGACCCGAGAAATGGTGTGGGCTTCTGGGGGCCGCGAAGACTTCGTTGGCTCGGTGCAGCGCATGCGCGAGCGGGTCACCGAGCACATCAACTCTGACGAGCTCGACGTGCAGCTGAAGCTCGGGCCGGGTGGGCTGCGAGACATCGAGTTCAGCGTGCAGTTGCTGCAGCTGGTGCACGGTCAGTATGACGAGAAGCTCAGGCTCGCGGGCACGCTGCCGTCGCTTCGCGCGCTGGTGAACGGCGGCTACGTCGCACGTGAAGACGGCGAGCGGCTCGCGCACGACTACCGCACTTTGCGGCTCTTGGAACACCGCCTGCAGCTGCGTGAACTGCGTCGCACGGCGCTGATGCCCCGAGACGACGACGGGCTTCGAGTGCTGGCCAGATCCTCGCGCCTTGCTACAAGCGGTGACGCGCTCGCGCAGCTGTGGCGCGGAGTGCGGGGCGAGGTGCGCGAGCTGCACCTCAAGATCTTCTATGCGCCCCTACTCGACGCGGTCGCCGCGCTTCCGGGCGAGGGCTTCGCGCTCGGCAGCGACGAGGCGATGGCCAGGCTGCACAGCATCGGCTTTCGTGACCCCGAGGGGGCCATGCGCCACCTCACCGCGCTCACCCGCGGCAGTTCGCGCACCGCCCGCATTCAACGAAACCTGTTGCCGGTGCTGCTGCAGTGGCTCGCCGACGGGCGCGATCCCGACTACGGGCTGCTCGCCTTTCGACGCGTCAGCGAGGCGAACGCCGGCAACCCCTGGTACCTGAGACTCTTGCGAGACGGTACAGAAGCCGCCGAACGGCTCACCAGAGTGCTCTCGGGGTCGAGGTTCGCGGCCGAGCTGCTCGAGTCCATTCCTTCTGCCGTGGCCTGGCTCGAGCGCGACGACGCGCTGCGACCCATGCAGCTCGAGGCACTGCTCGAAGAGATGCGCTCGCTCGCGTCTCGGCGCAACACCGTCGAGTCGGCGGCCGAGGCTCTGCGCGCGGTGCACCGCCGAGAGATTCTGCGCCTCGCGCTCGGCAGGCTCGTGTTCGTGATCGATGACGCCGAGGTCGCGGCCGGGCTTGACGCCGCGCACACGGCACTTCTCGATGGGCTCTTGCTCGCCCTGCGACGCGACGCCGAGCAGCCGCTCGAGCTCTCGCTGATTGCAATGGGGCGCTACGGCGGCCGCGAAATGGGCTTCTCGAGCGATATCGATCTGCTCGCTGTCTACCGGCCGTCAGCGGGCGCCGACGAGCAGCAGCTTGGCGAAGCCCGCAAGCAGGCGGAGCGCCTCATCTCAGAGTTGCGTCGGCTGGTTGGCGATCCTCGCTTCTCGGTAGATCTCGACTTCGATCTGCGACCCGAGGGTAAGAACGGGCCGATCGTGCGCAGCCTCGATGCATACCGTGCGTACTACGAACGCTGGTCGGTGACTTGGGAGGCGCAGGCGCTGATTCGTGCTCGGCCAGTGGCTGGCGATGCGGTGCTCGGGCGTGACTTCGCCGAGCTTGCCGACAGCATTCGATACCCGGCGCAGTTTTCAGAGAACGAAGTGCGTGAGGTGCGCCGCATTAAGGCACGAGTCGAGGCCGAACGCCTGCCTCGTGGCGCCGAGCCGAAACGGCACCTGAAGCTTGGACCAGGTGGCATCAGCGATGTGGAATGGCTCGTGCAACTTCTGCAGCTGCAGCACGGCGCAGAGATCCCTGAACTGCGAACCGAGTCGACGCTTGGCGCGCTTGATGCCGCGGTCGCCGCAGAATTGCTGAGCGACGAGGATCGCGCGAAGCTGAGAGAGGCGTGGCTGCTTGCGAGCAGCATTCGCTCTGCAGTCAAGCTCTGGAGCGGCCGCGCGAGTGACACCCTATCGGTCGATCGCACCGAACTCGAGGGCATCGCAGGCGTGCTCGGCATGCCTGAGGGGCACACGACAGAGCTCGAAGAACAGTGGCTTGGCGCGAGCCGCAGGGCACGCGCCGTGTTCGAGCGCGAATTCTTCGGGTATAGCGACGAGCCAGGTTTTCTGGGCTGAGTTTCTCGGCACCCGGCTTCGGGTTCCGTGGGCCGCGAATACGTACTTCTTGCTGACGCCGCCAACTCGGTGCCACCGTATGCTGTGCGCAATGCAGCCAACACGACCACAGACAACGAAGTCGAGGTACCGTCATGCGCACACGCGAGTCCCTTCGCTCGAGCCTTCGCCGGGCTGCCATTGCGGCAGCCGCGGCATCGTTGATTCTCGGGGGCGCGCTGACTCCCGCGAGCGCAGAAGATCCGCCGCCGCCCGATTGGCAGCCGGTGTCGAGCGTTACGACAGACGCCGGGGTAACGGCGACTTGGGAGGCGACGACGTCGATCTATTCGGTGTTCGATGGATCTGAGTTTCTTTCGGCCGCACCGACTTACCGACCGAATGTGCTGAACGGTTCAGATCACACCATCTATATCGGCATTGGCACCGATTTGGAGACGCCGGGAGTCATCGACCAACTGTGGCGGGCTAGCGACTGGGGCGCGTTTGCGAGCATCGTAGACGATGCCAGCATCGACGGAGTGTTTGCGCCCGCGCTTGCGCCCGGTGACGATTTCTCTGCGAACCAGTGGTTTCGCGGGGTTCTCTCGTAGTCAGGGCATACGGTTGCGCTCTATGAGCTTGACGGGCCATTCGACGCGGTGACTCCACCGACGGCGACCCTGCTCTCGAGCATCACCACGCCGGGTCGATTTGTCGGGGCGAACCTGGGCAGTGCTGACCTGGAAAATCTCTCTGCCGCGATGGGCAGCAGGTTGACCCTTTCGAGCGGCGGCAGCGCACCCGAGTTGTTCGCGGGAGTCGCCACCTCCGTCTCGGCTTCTGGCCTTACCCCCGGGGAGACGCTCGAGCTCTGGGCCATGAAAGAGAGCAACTACGCGTACTTTCAGATACTCGGCGGCGCCCTGCCGGTTGGTGCGATCTCGCTCGGTTCGGCAACGGTCTCGAATGATGGGGCGTTGCGCGCATTCATCGTGCTGCCCGAGGCCATGCGATCCAGCGGTTCGACTGTTCCGTACCAACTGGTCGCCGGCGTGAGCTCGGAACGCTACTGGCCGGCGGGTACCTGGGACGACTTCGTCGTGAAAGACCCGCCGAACCTTCACGCAATCGCGCTAGACAGCAGCGGAACAGGCTCGGCAACCATAGGAACGACCACACTCGGCCTTTCATTTGGTAGTGGCGCTGGGCCTTCGGAGGTTGCAGTGACCACGACACCGACCGGCCCCGATCCATTCGGATTCACCCTCGCGAGCGACCCGCCGCTCTACTATCACTTGACCGCGTCGGATGCCTTCGACGGCACCGCAATCGTGTGCTTCTCTTCGCCAGATCTTCCGGTTCCCACACCCCACCTCTTCCACTTCGACACCTCGCTGCTCGAATGGCAAGACATCACGGTGTCGACCGATCCCGGGCGGGTGTGCGGCGAAACCACGAACTTCTCTCCGTTCGCGCTCGGTTACCCGGAGAGCACCGGCTTCTCGTTTGCAGGATTTTTCGATCCGGTGAGCAACGACTCTCTGAACGTGGCGAAGGCTGGGCAGGCGATCCCGGTTGTCTTCTCCTTGGGAGGAGCGCAGGGTCTCGACGTGGTCACCCCGGCAAAGTTCGTGCGCACTGGAACCGACATCAACCCGGCTGGCGAGGTGGTCGACGCGGTCTCCGCGGGTAAGAGCGGGCTGCAGTACGATGCGGCCACCGACCGCTACACCTACGTCTGGAAGACCGAGAAGACCTGGGCGAAGCAGAGCGGAGAGTTCGTGCTGACGTTGAGTGATGCCAGCGAGCACCGCTTTACTATCGCGTTCAAGAAGTAGCGAGTAATCGTCGCAATATAGCGCCAGTCTCCGACCGGGGCAAGCCCTGGTGAATCGTGCGAGAAGGTAGCGATACTGAAGTTCCTCACGAGAAAGAGACGGCAATGATGCATCACGAAGACCCTCTGCAGGGATCGGCCGAATCCTGGGCTGCGTCATCGCCGCAGTGGCCCTGGGAGCACGGCGTGGAGCCCGCAATCGAGCTCAACGCCGAGGGCGAGGGCGGCCTCGCCCCGTCACTCGAGGCAACCGTCCCGCTTCCTCGATATCGACCGGAACGACTGATCTGAACGACGAGGTTGCCCAGACTATGGCCCGAGTCGGTGGAGGGGAGCTCAGTTTTTTGCCAACGCCTCGGATTCGTTTTGCGGGAACTTTAAGGATCCCTTGCTGGCACTCTAAGGAGCGGAGTGCTAATCTCGAATTGCTTGAGCGAAGGTGACTCAAGTTTCGCAAGTGGAAGGAGATTGATTCATTATGTCTATGTCTTTTGACCCTTTCAGTGAGTTCGACCGCCTTGCGAGCGCGCTCAATGCGCGCACCGCACCAAAAGCAATGCCGGTCGACCTATACAGGGATCATGACGGCTATGTGCTGAATGCGGACCTGCCTGGAATAGACCCGGGCTCGGTAGACGTCGATATCGACGGTCAGCTTCTTACCATTCGAGCACAACGAACTGCAGGTGGCGCAGACGGCGTGAAGTGGATCTCGCAGGAGCGCCCGCATGGGTCATATCTTCGCCAGTTCAGCGTCGGTGAAGGCGTCGATACCTCACGAATTTCGGCGTCTTACGATAACGGCGTGCTGAGCGTGATTATTCCTTTGAGCGAGAAGGCAAGACCACGCAAGGTGAAGATCGAGACAACGTCGAGCACCCCGGCGCAGCGGTCGATCACCGGCTGAGAGCCCGCGTCCGCGAGCAACATCTAGTCTGTCGCCCGCGGGCACAGCAGTCGCCCCTGGGAGGACACCATGTGTCCCTCCCAGGGGCGTTCTTACGTATATCTGCTCAAAGTTGACGCCTGCTTCTAAGCATCAACGCACACACCCGGTGTGCTTGCTACACGCCGTAATAGAGCTCGAACTCGTACGGGTGCGGGCGCAGTGCCATCGGGGCGATCTCGGTCTCGCGCTTCAGCTTGATCCAGGTCTCGATGAGATCCTCGGTGAAGACGCCACCCTCGAGCAGGAACTGGTGGTCAGCCTCGAGCGCGAGCAGTGCCTCTTCGAGCGAACCGGGAACCTGTGGAATGTTCTTCGCCTCCTCGGGGGGCAGCTCGTAGAGATCCTTGTCGATCGGTGCCATCGGCTCGATGCGATTGCGCACACCGTCGAGGCCAGCCATCAGCTGCGCGGCAAACGCCAGGTACGGGTTGCTCGAAGCATCGGGGGCGCGGAACTCGATGCGCTTCGCCTTCGGGTTCGAACCGGTGAGCGGGATGCGGATCGCGGCCGAGCGGTTGCCAGCCGAGTAGGCGAGGTTCACGGGAGCCTCGTAGCCCTTCACCAGGCGGCGGTAGCTGTTGATGGTGGGGTTCGTGAACGCGAGCAGCGCGGGGGCGTGCTTCAGAATGCCACCGATGTACCAGCGCGCAATGTCGCTGAGACCCGCATAGCCGTTCTCGTCGTAGAACAGCGGCGATCCCTCTTTCCAGAGAGACATGTGCGTATGCATGCCCGAGCCGTTGTCACCGAACACAGGCTTCGGCATGAAGGTCGCGGTCTTGCCCCAGAGCTCAGCCGTGTTCTTCACGATGTACTTGAACTTCAGCACGTCGTCGGCCGCAGACACCATGGTGTCGAAGCGGTAGTTGATCTCTGCCTGGCCAGGCGCGCCAACCTCGTGATGCGAGCGCTCAAGGTGCAGACCTGCCTCGATCAAACGAAGCGAGATGTCGTCGCGCAGGTCAGCCTGCTTGTCGACCGGCGAAACCGGAAAGTATCCGCCCTTGGGCGAAGTCGTGTTGCCGAGGTTGCCGCCTTCCATCTTGCGACCGGAGTTCCAGTGCGCCTCTTCTGAGTCGATTTCGTAGAAGGTGCGCTGAGGCGTGGTCTCGTAGCGAACCGAATCGAGAATGTAGAACTCGGCCTCGGGCGCGAAGAACGCGGTGTCTGCGATGCCAGTCGACGAGAGGTAGCGCTCGGCCTTCTTAGCAACTTGACGCGGGTCTCGAGCGTAGATCTCGCCGGTGCGCGGGTTAAAGATATCGAACACGAGCACGAGGGTGCGCTCAGCGCGGAACTGATCGATGTAGGCGGTGGTCACATCGGGGATCAGCTGCATGTCGCTCTCTGCGATGCTAGCGAAACCACGAACCGACGAAGCATCGAACATCTGCCCGACCTCGAAGAAGTCGAGGTCTACCGTGGCAGCAGGAACGTTGAAGTGCTGCTGCACGCCTGGCAGATCGGTGAACCGGACGTCAAGAAACTTAACGTCGGTCTCCTTGATGAAATCGATCACTTCTTGGGGTGTCGTGAACATGCTGCTCCTCGTTATACGATCGCGGTTTCACCGCTTTGCACTACTCAGGCTACGGCACGAGCGTTTCAATAGCATGAGAGTTTTGTTTCGGGCATGTTACTTTTTGCGAGTGTGTGCTCTGGTTCGATGGGCGTTCGCTCAGCAAGTCGCGCCGCGAGCTTCGTAGGATAGAGAGCATGCCTTCACCTCAGCAACCGCAACGTTTCGGTGATCTTGAGCCGAGCAATTGGCCGGGGGAGCGCCTCGGGCTTCCCGAAAGCGGGGCACGCTCGGTGGGGCGAATCGGCCGTCGGTTTGCCGCGATCGCTATCGATTGGGCGATCGCATCGTTGCTGAGCCTGTTGGTTCCTGGCGAGGGATCGGCGCAGGCCTTTGCGACCCTCGGCATTTTCGCGCTGATGCAGGTCGTGTTCATTCCGACCCTCGGTGGCTCGATCGGGCATCGCCTCATGGGCATGCGCGTCGTGCCGATCACCGGCGGATGGGTCGGATGGTGGCGCCCCGCAGTGCGTACCCTGCTGATCCTGCTCGTGATTCCCGTGCTGGTGTGGGACAGCGATCAGCGAGGCTTTCACGACAAGATCGCCGGCACGGTGCTCGTCAGAGCATGATCTCAAAGAAATCTGCGGCGTAATGGCACCGGAACATGAGATTTGGATCGTGCAACAGAACGAGACCCCGCACAGCACGATCCTGGGAGTGTTTGCCACCCAGCAGGAGGCGGCTGCCTACGCGGAGAGGGTCGCACCTCTACACGAAGGCAAAGTTCTCTATGCCCGATATGTCATTGGATATCGCCGCCACAGCGATGAATTCCTAGATTACCCCTGACCTGAGGCATCGTAGCGACAGTACGACTGAACTCATCGCAGTCGAATCTGCGGCCGGGTGGAACCTGCGACTTTGCTCGTCTGACTTGTCACGAAGTCTCCTCGCTTACCTGGCCTGCTGAGTGCGGCAAGGTAACGCCCCGAGAAAGGAATATTCGTGCCTGTTGAGCGTGTAGACAGTGAAGTTTCTTTTCTCGACAACAACGCGGGGCACCGCAGATCACTAGCTGCCCGGCACGGTGCTTGTTCGGGCGTAATAAGAAGAGGGAGAGCAGTTGCTCTCCCTCTTCTTATATTGCTAACGACCGCGCTGCGGTCGGGCCTTGAACGGATCCATGCCCTTCGGAATGCCGATCGGGTCTGACTTGAGTGACATCAGACGGTTGTAGACATCGCCGATCTCGCGCCTACTGAGCACGGGCTTCAGCTTGTTCAGCGTGCGGGCGAGCCTATTCAGTGGAATGCCGCCTTCGTCTGCACCAACGTAGAGGGTGGTGATCTTTACGCCGCGAAGCGCCTGCTTCAGCTTCGTGGTCTCGCGAGCGGTGAGCTGCTTGGTGCGCGAAAGGTTGCCCTCAGCGATGAGCACCACGCCGCCGCGACCGACCACTCTGTAGAGCGCGTCTTGCTGCTTCGTCATGGCAACGGGTACCTCGCTGCCGCGCCAGGAGCGGCGCAGCGCGCCGTTAATCACAGCGCCGACCGCGCCAGCGCGGCCCTCGAGCTGGGAGTACGCGACGCTCTCGGCGCGGCGGCCGAGCACGATCATCACCATAAGGATGCCGACGAGAACGCCAGTGATCGGCCACAGAATCCACCCGAAGATGCTGTTGTTGAACACGAGCGCCGCCACGACCGAGAGTGCGATCGGGGCCACGAAGCAGAGCGCGAGAATCAGCGTGAGATTGCGATCGTACTGCTTGGTGTTCTGGTAGATCTGCACCATTTGCTTGATGCGACCGGGCGGCTTCGGAGCGCCCAGCTTCTTGTCTTTTGCCATAGGTTCTAGCCTACCCTGCTTGTTCTGCCTGGGTTGTCGCTCACAGGCGGGGTTCTGCGGCGAGAAATGTCAGTTTTGTGAGTAACCCGGATCAAGCCACTTGGGACCCGCAAACTTGAGAGATGACTGAGATCTCTCACCCCTTCAACGCAGTGCAGTGTGCGCGTCTGATGCTCGCGCTCTGCACGCACTCAGCTGTGACACTGCAACGTGGCTACTGTATCGGTGATCTTCGCCCTCGCGACCTGATCGCAGAGAGTGGGGCGGTCGGGGCCTGCGCTACCGCGGTGCGCGTGCGCCGAAGAGCCCCGCGCCCACACGAGCGGATTCGGCACCGAATCTCGGCTCGCAGGCACGCGCGACGAGGTCATGACAGCGGTTGCAGAGCATTCGGGGTCCCGCTGCCGACTCTGCAGCGACTGCTGGAGGCGTGGGGCGGCGAAGACGCTGCGTCGTTTCTCATCGATATCGTGCAGGAAGCGATCGACCAGTTGTTGCTCGGCGGCTGGGGCAACCTGACACCGAATGAAGTGCTGAGACACGAGATCGGCAGGCGGCTCACACTCGAACCGCCTGCCGATCTCTTACGTGATCAGACTGCGCTGAATCAGATACCGAGCGAACCCTCGAAGTCGGCCTCTTCGAGGCGTGCCTTGACCTGGCTCAAGAAGCGCGCGGCGTCTGCGCCATCTACGATGCGGTGATCGTACGAGAGCGCCAGGTAGACCATCGAGCGAATCGCGATCGCGTCACCCTCGGGGCCGCTCACCACGCCGGGCTTCTTCACAACCGCGCCGGTGCCGAGAATGGCGACCTGCGGCAGGAAGACGAGCGGGGTGTCGAACAGTGCGCCGCGCGAGCCAGTGTTCGTCAGCGTGAAGGTGCCACCGGCAAGCTCGTCGGGAGTGAGCTTGTTGTCGCGTGTGCGAGCAGCGAGATCGGCGATATCTTGCGAAAGCTGCGCGAGCGTCTTGTCGCCTGCGTCGCGCACCACGGGGGTGAGCAAGCCGCGCTCAGTGTCGACCGCGATGCTCATGTTCTCAGTCGCGGGGTAGCTGATCGAGTCGCCATCAACGGTTGCGTTGATGATCGGGTAGCTGCGCAGCGCCTCGGCCGCGGCTGCGGCAAAGAACGGCATGAAGGAAAGCTTCGTGCCGGTCTTCTCGAGGAACTCGGCCTTCTTCGCTTCGCGGAGCTTCGCGACGCGAGTGACATCGACCTCGACGACCGTGGTGAGCTGAGCAGTCGCCTGCATCGACTCGACCGCGCGCTGTGCAATCACCTTGCGCAGACGGCTCATCGGCTGAGAGGTGCCACGCAGCGGCGAGACCTCGGCCGGTGCGCTTGCCTTCGCAGCAGCCGCAGGCGCTGCGACCTCTGCAGCCGCGGGCTTCGCTGCGGCGAGCACGTCTTCCTTGCGAATGCGGCCACCAACGCCGGTTCCACGAACGCTCGACAGGTCGACGCCGCGCTCAGCTGCCAGCTTGCGAACGATCGGGGTGACGTAGCTTGCAGAGCCCTGCTCTGCGGTGGGAGCCGAGGCCGGTGCTGCGGGTTCGCTTGCTGCAGGTGCCGGAGCTGCTGCAGGTGCGGGAGCTGGCGCAGGTGCCGGAGCTGCCGCGGGTTCTGCGGGAGCCGCGGGTTCGGGCGTTGCAGCGGGAGCTGCGGGTTCCGGTGTTGCGGGTGCGGCAGGCGCCGCCGGTGCCGCAGCACCACTGCCGATGCGCGCCAGAACTGCGCCGACCTCGACGGTTTCGTCTTCGGCTGCGAGCACCTCTTGCAGCACACCTGCGACCGGCGAGGGTACCTCGGTGTCAACCTTGTCGGTCGAGACCTCGAGCAGCGGCTCGTCGACCTCGACCTGGTCGCCGACGTTCTTCAGCCAGCGGGTAACCGTGCCCTCGGTGATGCTCTCGCCAAGCGAAGGAAGCACCACGTCTTGCGCGTCGCCACCGGACGCAGCCGCTGGGGTGGCAGCAGGAGCGGCTTCGGCTGCAGGAGCAGGTGCGGCGACGGGCTCGGCCGCCGGAGCCGGAGCAGAGGCAGGGGCCTCAGCCGCAGGAGCCTCAGCAGCGGGTGCGGCGGGCGCCGCCGAACCGCTGCCATCGCCGATGCGTGCGAGCACAGCGCCAACCTCGGCAGTCTCGTCTTCTTGCACGAGAATCTCTTCGAGCACGCCAGCGATGGGCGAGGGTACCTCGGTGTCAACCTTGTCGGTCGAGACCTCGAGCAGTGGCTCGTCGACCTCTACTCGATCGCCGACGTTCTTTAGCCAGCGGGTAACCGTACCCTCGGTTACGCTCTCACCCAGTGCGGGGAGCACTACCGATTCACTCATTGTGCTTTTCTCCGATCGTTCTTAATAATCTTCGTGTCGCGCGATCAGATCGCGTGCAGCGGCTTGCCGGCGAGCTTCAGCATGGTCTCGCCAATGGTCTCGTTCTGAGTGGGGTGGCCGTGCACCAGCGGAGCCACGTCTTCGGGGTAGGCCTCCCAGTTCACAATGAGCTGCGCTTCGCCGACGAGCTCGCCGACACGGGCGCCGATCATGTGCACACCGACCACGGGGCCTTCCTTCACGCGAACGGCCTTGACCGAACCAGCGGTGCCGAGAATCGAGCTCTTCGCGTTGCCAGCGAGGTTGTACTCGTACGAGACAACGTTCTCTGCGCCGTACTTTTCGGCAGCCTTTGCCTCGGTGAGGCCAACTGACGCGATCTCAGGGTCGCAGTAGGTGACCTTCGGAATGTTCACATCTTCGATGAGCGCGGGGTTCAAGCCGGCGATCTGCTCGGCAACGTAGATGCCCTGCTGGTACCCGCGGTGTGCGAGCTGCAGCCCGGGAACAATATCGCCGACCGCGTAGACGCCGGGAACGTTCGTGGCGAGGCGCTCGTCGGTCAGTACGAAGCCGCGATCCATGTTGACGCCAACTTCTTCGAAACCGAGGCCCTGAGTTGCCGGGCCGCGGCCAACGGCAACAAGCAGGTAATCCGCTTCGACGGTCTCGCCGTTCTCGAGGGTGACCGTCACGCTGCTGTCGTTCTGCGTGACCGACTGGAAGCGCACGCCGAGCTTGAAGCCGATGCCGCGCTTCTTGAACGCGCGCTCCAGCTGCTTCGAGATGGACTCTTCTTCGTTCGGTACGAGGTGGGGTAGGCCCTCAATGATGGTGACCTCTGCGCCGAACGAGCGCCACACGCTTGCGAACTCGACACCGATGACGCCACCGCCGAGAATGGCGACGCGCTTCGGCACCTCTTGCAGTTCGAGCGCGTGCTCGCTGGCGATGACGCGGCCGCCGATCTCAAGGCCCGGCAGCGAACGCGAGTACGAACCGGTTGCGAGCACGATGTTGGTGCCGATGATGTCGTCAGCACCCACGCGGACCGTGTTCGGTGCTACGAGGCGGCCCTCGCCCTCGATGACCGCGATGCCGTTGGCCTTGATGAGACCCTGCAGGCCCTTGAACTTGCCCGCAACGAGGTTGTCTTTGAAGCCGAGCACGCCGGCGATATCGATGCCCTCGACGCTCGAGGTCACACCGTACTTTGCGCCCTCGCGCGCGACGTCTGCGATCTCTGCCGAGTGCAGTAGCGCCTTAGTCGGAACGCAGCCGCGGTGCAAACAGGTGCCGCCCAGCTTCTCTTTCTCGATGAGCGCGACGCTGTAGCCGAGCTGCTTCGCTCGAAGCGCCGTCGCGTATCCGGCGCTGCCGCCGCCAAGTACAACGATGTCAAACTGCTGGTCAGCCAAGTGGGATCTCCCTCGGAGTCGCGTTTTTCACCCGCAGAGATTGGGCGGGCGTACAGACTCAAGCCTACTACCAGAGGCGGGCGCTTCGGGCGATGAAAACACTGCGTCATGAGGGTTCGCTGAGGGCGTGACGCAGCTGCCCCGAAAGCGGTACGGAGATTCGTAGGATGGAGGTGTGAACGATTCGATTTTCTCTGCGGAGTACGCGGAGCGCCGTGCGCTGGTACCGAAGGGCCTTCCGCTCATTGTGACGCTCAGCGGCATCAGCGACCCCGGGGGAGTCGTCAGTCAGCTCGACACGTTCCTCTGGGATCGCAGCGAACCCGAGGAGATTCTGCGGTTCAATACCGATCTTCTGCTCGATTACCGCGCGCGCAGGCCGTTGATTACTTTCGACGAGGATCACTTCGTCGACTATTCGCCCGAAGAGCTTTCGCTCTCGCTGTGCCACGATCAACTGGGGCGCCCGTTTTTGCTGCTGAGCGGGTTCGAGCCAGATTTTCGCTGGGAACAGTTCATCGACACCGTGCTCGGTCTTGTGGCCGAGTTCGAGGTCTTAACGACGGTGTGGTCGCACGCTGTGCCGATGCCGGTGCCGCATACCCGGCCGCTGCGCGCAACGGTAAGCGGCACGCGCGACGACCTCATTGAGGAGCGCTCGGTCTGGAAGCCGACGACAAAGCTGCCCGCGTCGGTCACGCATCTGCTCGAGTACCGTCTGCACAGCCTCGGAGAGGAGGTCGTGGGCTTCGCGATCCTCGTGCCGCACTATCTCGCGGGCAACGAGTACCCGGATGCGCTGCTCTTCGCGCTCGAAAGCGTGATGGCTGCGACCGGTCTCATCTTCACGACCGACGAACTGCGCGAGCAGACTCGCGAGTTTCGCGCGCAGGTAGACCGACAGGTTTCGGAGAACGAAGAGTCGGGCGAGATGCTGCGCGGGCTCGAAGCCCGGTACGACGCCTATATGGATGATCAGAACACGAAGTCGCCGCTGGTCGCTGAGGACGGGTCGATTCCCACTGCGGAGCAGCTCGCGAGTGAACTCGAGAAGTTTCTCGCGCAGTACCGCGAAGATGGATCGGTCGGCGAATAGCGGGTGCCCGTTCGCTGAACGCGAGACTTTGGCGTGGTGATTGCGAGAAGAATTGCCAGAATCGTGCAATAATGGGTGTTTGTTAACCCGTTCGGGCTCACATGTTTTCTCTCCGTAGCAAACAGTAGGGCTTGACACGGGTTTTGCCGGTATACGCGTCGTTTCGGGCGGGAGTATCGGTCACGATTGAGACTCGAATGAGAGAGGCGGCCGCGTGGCGACTGCAACCACGTCAAAGACTCGTGCTTCTGCGGCGAAGGCCGCGAAGGACGTAAGCGAGACCGAAGAGGCAACCGCTGCGAAGAAGCCTGCAGCGAAGGCGACCGCCGCAAAGAAGCCCGCGGCGAAGACCGCAGCTGCGGCAAAAACTGCAGCCGCGAAGGCACCTGCCGCAAAGAAGCCGGCTGCCGCCAAGAAGGCCGCACCGAAGAAGCGCGCCAAGGCTGACGACATCGACTATGACGCGGTCGACCAGCCTGAAGAGGTCGTGGCAGACGACGACGCAGAAGACACTGCGACCGCATCGCCCGTGCACACCGAGCCGCTGCCCACGGGCGCGATCGTGTGGAAGGCCGGCGACGAAGAAGACGTGCCTACCATCGCCACTGCGATTCCCGGCGCGACGGCAGACCCCGTCAAGGACTACCTGAAGCAGATCGGCAAGGTCGCACTGCTGAACGCCGCCGAAGAGGTCGAGCTCGCCATGCGCATTGAGGCGGGCCTCTTTGCCGAAGAGAAACTGGCCACCGAGAAGAGCCTGCCGAAGAAGCTGCAGCGCGAGCTGAAGTGGGTCGCTCGCGACGGTCAGCGCGCGAAGAGCCACCTGCTCGGCGCAAACCTGCGTCTCGTCGTGTCGCTCGCAAAGCGCTACACCGGCCGCGGCATGCAGTTTCTCGACCTGATTCAAGAGGGCAACCTCGGCCTGATTCGCGCGGTCGAGAAGTTCGACTACACCAAGGGCTTCAAGTTCTCGACGTACGCGACCTGGTGGATCCGCCAGGCGATCACGCGCGCCATGGCCGACCAGGCGCGAACCATCCGTATTCCCGTGCACATGGTCGAGGTCATCAATAAGCTTGCCCGCGTGCAGCGCCAGATGCTGCAAGACCTCGGCCGCGAACCTACGCCCGAAGAGCTGAGCCGTGAGCTCGACATGACGCCCGAGAAGGTCGTCGAGGTGCAGAAGTACGGCCGCGAGCCGATTTCGTTGCACACCCCGCTGGGCGAAGACGGCGACAGCGAGTTCGGCGATCTGATTGAAGACACCGAGGCAGTGGTTCCCGCAGACGCGGTCGGCTTCACGATGCTGCAGCAGCAACTCGAGCAGCTGCTCGACTCGCTGAGCGAACGAGAGGCAGGTGTGATTCGTATGCGCTTCGGCCTCGGTGATGGCCAGCCGAAGACGCTCGACCAGATTGGCGACACCTTTGGTGTGACGCGCGAGCGCATTCGACAGATCGAGTCGAAGACGATGGCTAAGCTGCGTCACCCGAGCCGCAGCCAGCAGCTTCGCGACTACCTCGAGTAAATCGATTTGCGAGGATCGCGACGCGCCTGCGGCCGCGATCCTCTGAGCGCACTGAACTCGTGCACCAGCAGAAGACGAAAGCGAGAGCAACATGGCTCAGGCCAACGAAGGAAAAGAGCTGTCGATTTCGGTCGACGGCGTGCAGTACGAGCGTATCCCGCTGAAGACGCACGTCGTGATGCCTGACGACAAACTGATGGATGTCGTGCAGCAGTACGCTGCATCTGAGCTGCGCGACGGCGATATCTTCTTCATCACCGAGAAGATTGTGGCCATCACGCAGGGCCGATCGTACGCGCTCGACGAGATTCACCCTCGAAAGCTCGCCACCTTTTTGTCGCGCTACGTGACGAAGACCGCCTACGGCATTGGTCTTGGTATGCCCGAGACCATGGAGATGGCGCTGCGCGAGGTTGGTGCACCGCGCGTGCTGCTGGCCTCGGCGGTTGCTGCGGTAACGAAGGCCTTCGGTCGTCGGGGCGACTTCTACCGCATCGTTGGCGACAAAGCACGCAGCATCGACGGCCCGACGAACGGCACGATTCCTCCCTACGACAACCGCGTGGTGCTCGGGCCGACCGACCCGCACGGTGTGGCCCGAGACGTGCAGCGCGCGCTGGGACTCGATGTCGTCGTGATGATCGCAGATATCAACGACATCGGCGGCAACATTCTCGGTTCGAACTCCACCAAGGAGCACGAGTTGACGGTCGCGCGCATTCTCGGCGACAACCCGCTCGGCCAGGGCACGCAGAGCACGCCAATGGGCATTATTCGCCAGGTTTCAGAAGGAGCATAAGCGGCATGGATCTCTCAGTCTTCTCGGCAATGGAATCCGAGGTACGCAGTTACGTTCGCTCATTTCCGACGGTGTTCGAGACCGCGCGCGGCTCGATCATCACCGACGAGAGCGGTCGCGAGTACATCGACTTCTTCTGCGGAGCGGGTGCGGTCAACTACGGGCACAATCACCCCGCGCTCAAGAAAGCCGTGATCGACTACCTCGCCTCTGACGGTATTCAGCACGCGCTCGACATGGCTACCAGCGCGAAGCGCGGGTTTCTCGAGACGTTCCACGAGGTGATCCTCGAACCGCGCGGGCTCGACTACAAGGTGCAGTTCACCGGCCCCACCGGCGCAAACGTCGTCGAGGCGGCATTCAAGCTCGCCCGCCTCGCGACCGGCCGTACCGGAGTCGTTGCGTTCACCCACGGCTATCACGGCCTTTCGATGGGTGCGCTTGCGGCCACTGCGAACTCGTGGTTCAGGGACGCGGCGGGCGCGCACCTCGGCGACGTGGTGTTTCACCCCTATGACAGCTACTACGGCAGCGAGATCGATACCGTCGCGATGCTCGAGAAGCTCATCGAGGATCCGTCGAGCGGGCTCGACCTGCCGGCGGCCGTGATCGTTGAGACCGTGCAGGGCGAGGGCGGCGTCAACGTCGCCTCGGCCGAGTGGCTGCGTGCGCTGCGCGAGTTGTGCACCAAGCACGGCATCGTCTTCATCGCAGACGAGATTCAGATCGGCATCGGCCGTTCAGGCGACTACTTCGGTTTCGAAGCCTCCGGCATCGTTCCAGACATGGTCACGCTCTCGAAATCCATCTCGGGCTACGGATTCCCGATGTCGATCCTGCTGATCAACCCCGAACTCGACGTGTGGAAGCCTGCGATGCACACCGGCACCTTCCGCGGCAACACGGTCGCGCTCGTGTCTGCCACCGAGGCGCTCAACACGTTCTGGCGAGATCCCGCGTTCGTCGAGGGCATTGTCCGTCGTTCAGAACTCGTGCGCAGCCGACTCGACGCTATCGCGGCTCGCCACCCCGAGCTCTTCACCACCCGAGGTCGCGGCCTGTTGCAGGGCCTCGTCGGCACGAGCGACAACGAACTGGCGGGGCGCATCTCGCGCAAGGCATTCGAGCTGGGTCTGATCGTCGAGGTGAGCGGCGCGCACGACGAGGTACTGAAGCTGATGCCGGCGCTGCTCGGCGACGCCGGCGAGCAGGCAGACGAGACGCTACTGCGCGGCCTCGACATCATCGATCAGGCGGTCGAAGCGGTGGTCGCTGGTTAGCACTACCTCGACTGAATAAGAGACCTCCCAGGATGAATCCTGGGAGGTCTCTTATTTGGCGGATTCACGCGGCCCTTCAGGCGGGCTGCACAGCAACGGTGACCGATGCCGGCAACGGATGCTGTCCCTTGACCACGAAGTAGGTGCCACGAATTTCGCCTGCGAGCTTCGACCGCTGGCGTGCCCATTTGAAGGCTGAGAGCTCGGCGGGCGGGGTCATCCCTTCGCTGAGTTTGAAGCCGACCGCACGTTTGCCGCCGTCAGCTTTGCTCCACAGCACGTTGACAGCCAACCCGTCGGCGAAATAGAGCGCGGGCCAGAACAGCTCATCGTCTTCGTACGTGAAGACCTCGAGAACCGGCGACGAGAGCGTGATATCTCGTTCGCTGCGAAGGATCTCTTCGATCCAAGCGACGATATCTGCTTGGTCCGCGGGCACCGTGGTGGCGTACTCGGACTTGTACTTATTGGCGAAGTATCGCGCCTAGTTGGCGCGCAGCCCGGCCAGGGCCGACGCCACTGGTGAGATTTCAAGGCCAGCCGTCGAAATTTCGGTAAAGCTCACTTTGGTCATGTTTCGATCATAGGAGCGTCGCTACGACGATACTTCTTCGTTTCTGACCAATACAACTTGCGCGCGGCCGCGATCCTTTCGAGTCGCGTCGCGAAATCCCTGGAGCGTTAGAAGCCGATTGCTTCGCGATAGCGGGGGAGCAGCCCGGTGCGCACGCCCGAGACGCTCGGCTTCGCCTGAAACACACCGGTGTTGTAGTTGCCCTCGATCACGACGGGCCCGTTCGGCGAGATCGCGATATCCCAGCCGACGTAGGGCACCTGCGGCACGACTCGGGCGATCTTGTCGACGAAGCTGAGCACCTCATCAAAGAGCGGCACTTGGAAGCCGACGATCGAGGTGCCGGTCACCGGGTGCACGGTGAACGTGCGGTTCTCGCCGTCGAACGCCGCGTAGTGCGCCACGCCGTGATCATCGAGCATCGTGTACATGCCGCCGTGACTGAAGTTATCGATCGCGCCGCCGTTGCCGATCTTGAGCACGCTCGCGAGAATGTGCACCTTTTCGCCGTCGAGGTAGCTGATGACGCGCAGCGTGTTCACGCTCGTATTGCACAGGCGCGACATTTCTTCGTGCTGCGGAATCAGCTGCTCGAGCAGAAACTGGCGACCCGCGAGCAACTCTTCGCGAAACGCGGCGTAGTCGGTGATCTCTGAAGCCTCGCGCTTGGCGATACCGATACCGCCAAGGCTGTCGGGAACCTTCGCCATGACCGCGCCGTGGCGGGTGACGAACTCTTCGATCTGCTGCGCGTCTGCGTTTCGCACATCGAGCCACTCACGCCCGAGAAACTCGGCGAACTCTTCGTTGAACCGCGATTTGTCGGCGAGCTTGCCGCGAAAGTCGCGGTGGTTCAGCTTCAGTGCGAGGTGGTTCGACTTCGGGTGGCTCATGAAGGTGCGGCGTTCAGCGCGCGTCAGGTCGAAGAAATCCCAGTCCTGATAGTCCTGAAATGCGATCTCGTACACGACAGAGCTGTAGAGCATATCGACGAGGATCATCAGGCGCGGCTTACGCGCGTCCTTGCTGATGGAACCAGCGAGGTTCCAGAGGCGACCGGCGTCGAGCGCCCTGACACGATCAACGAGATATCGAACGCGTCTGCCGAGCCCGAGCCCTTTCTGCGGTTCGCCTGCGAGGCGCTGTTCGCTCACCGAGCGTCCACGAGGCGCGAGGTCTCGTCATGCCACACCTCTGCCATTGGGCGCAGCTTTGCCTCGTGCTTCTTGGCGTGGTGCCCGCAGAAGAGCAACTCGCTGCCGCCGAGCACCACTCGCACGTAGGCCTGGGCACCGCAGCTGTCGCAACGGTCGAGGCCGGTGATGGGGCGATCTGCAGCGGTGGTCTCTGCGCGATCCTGTTCCAGCGTAGTCATGGCTGCCTCCCTCATCTCATCTGAAATCGAGCCAACTGCCCGATTTCGTTTCGTGCCTCAATCAAACCACGTTTACCTGGAGTTTGTTTGTAGCGCCGCCCTGTTTCGCTGACCGCGTAGCCTGCTGGGTGTGGGGTTCGGCGGCGCGTTTCAGCGTCGATGTCGGCGGTTCGTTCTAGGGTTAACAGGTCACGCTAGAAAGGGGCCGCCGTCTTGGCAGAGTCGAGCTATTCCGCACGCCATCTCACTGTGCTCGAAGGTCTTGAGGCCGTACGCAAACGCCCGGGCATGTACATCGGCACGACCGACTCCCGCGGCCTGATGCACTGCCTCTGGGAAATCATCGACAACTCGGTCGACGAGGCCCTCGCCGGGTATGGCGAAGAGATCGGCATTCAGCTGCACGCTGATGGCAGCGTCACGGTGAGCGACCGTGGCCGCGGCGTGCCCGTCGATGTCGAGCCGAAGAGCGGGCTCACCGGTGTCGAGCTCGTCTTCACCAAGCTGCACGCCGGCGGCAAGTTCGGCGGTGGCGGCTACGCGTCCTCGGGCGGCCTGCACGGCGTCGGCGCCTCGGTGGTGAACGCGCTGTCGTCTCGCCTCGACGTCGAGGTCGACCGTGATGGCAAGACCTGGGCAATGTCGTTTCGACACGGTGAGCCGGGAGTATTCGCTGGCGACAGCCCCGACAGCGAGTTCACGCCGTTTGAAGACGCCTCGACGTTGCGCGAGATTGGCAAGGTCAAAAAGGGTGTGACCGGCACGCGGGTGCGCTACTGGGCCGACCCGCAGATCTTTCTTTCGACCGCACGCTTCGAGCCCGAGTCGCTGGTCGCGAGAGCTCGCCAGACTGCGTTTCTCGTGCCCGGGCTCGCGATCGAGATTCGCGACGAGCGCACCGAGTCTCTCGGCGAATCCGGTGAGGCGCCGATCCATCGCTTTCAATACGAGGGCGGCATCAGTGAGTTCGTCGACTACCTTGCCGTAGACGCGGCACTCACTTCGACCTGGCGCGTGACAGATGAAGGTACCTTCACCGAAACCGTGCCTGTGATGGACGAAAAGTCGGGCGGGCTCGTGTCGCGAGAAGTCGAGCGTCGCTGCGAGGTCGACATCGCGATGCGCTGGGGCTCGGGGTACGACACCGAGATTCAGAGTTTCGTGAACATCATCGCGACGCCGAAAGGTGGCACGCACCTGAGCGGCTTCGAGCAGGGGCTCACCAAGTTCTTCCGCAAACAGATCGAGCAGAATGCGCGCAAGCTGAAGGCCGGCAGCGATAAGCCCGAGAAAGACGACATTCTGACGGGCCTGACGGCGGTCGTCACCGTGCGCGTGCCTGAGCCGCAATTTGAGGGGCAGACCAAAGAAGTGCTCGGCACTGCGGCAGTGCGTCAGATCGTCGCAAAGGCCGTGGCAAAGGGTCTCGAAGAACGATACGCCTCGACCAAGCGAGACGAGAAGGCGCAGGCCGCTACTCTGCTCGAAAAGATGGTCGCAGAGATGAAGTCGCGTATCGCCCTCCGAGCACAACGCGATACGGCCAGGCGCAAGAGCTCACTCGAGAGCTCGTCACTCCCGGCGAAGCTCATCGATTGCCGCTCGCGCGACGTGGCTGAGACCGAACTCTTCATCGTCGAGGGCGACAGCGCGCTCGGCACTGCGCGCCCCGCGCGCGACAGCGAGTTTCAGGCGCTGCTGCCCATTCGCGGCAAGATTCTGAACGTGCAGAAGGCCTCTGTCGCAGAAATGCTCAGCAACACCGAGTGCAGCTCGATTATCAAGGTGATCGGCGCCGGCTCTGGGCGCGACTTCGATATCGACTCTGCGCGCTACGGCAAGGTCATTCTCATGAGCGACGCCGACGTCGATGGCGCACACATTCGCACGCTGCTGCTGACGCTCTTCTTCCGCTACATGCGTCCGATGCTCGAAGCTGGCAGGGTTTACGCCGCGGTGCCTCCGCTGCACCGCGTGATCGTGCAGAACGCGGGGCGCAAGCCGAACGACGTGATCTACACCTACAGCGAGAAAGAACTGCAAACGCTGCTCGCAGACCTTCGCCGCCGGGGCAAGAAGTACGTCGAGCCGATCCAGCGCTATAAGGGTCTCGGCGAGATGGATGCCGATCAGTTGGCCGAGACGACGATGGATCGCGAGCACCGAACCCTCCGTCGCGTGCACCTGAAAGACGCGCACGACGCCTCGCAGGTGTTCGAGCTGTTGATGGGCGGCGATGTGGCTCCTCGAAAGGAGTTCATCATCGAGAACGCCGACGACCTCGATCGCGAGCGCATCGACGCATAGGGCTAATGTGTGGCTGCAGGCACAAGGGTGCCTGCAGCCACACGCCCGAGGGGGTGACCGAGAGCCGGTCGTCTGGCTGGCCTACGGGGCCACGCCGACGTAAGCCGCAGCACCGTCGATCGGCACGCCAGAGCCGTCTCGGCGGCCGAGCTCGGTAGGCAGCTTGCGCGCCGCACCGTCTGCCGCCAGAGCCCGCGGTTCGCCCATGCCAACCCAGGCGCAAGACAGCTGATCTTCGCCCTTCAAGAAGCGCTGCGCACGCACGCCACCGGTTGCCCTACCCTTTGCCGGGAATTCGGCCCAGTCGCTCACCTTCGCGGTGGCAACATCGGTGCCTGGCAGCGTGAGTGAACTATCTGCAACCGTCACGACCTGGGCGGTGGCGTCTGCGGCAACTGCGGTCGCGAAGATCACGCGCGCATCGGCACCGAGCTTCATGCCGGCCATACCACCGGCGGGGCGGCCCTGCGGCCGCACGGAAGACGTGGCGAAGCGCAGCAGTTGCGCGTCGTTTGCGACCGAGGCGAACTCGAAGCCGTCGGGAGCGGGGAAGGCGGCAACGACCCGGTCGCCCGCCTTGAGCCCGATCACTTCGAACTCGGGGCGCGCTGGTAGCTCGGTGAGCACGACGCGCTTCACCACACCCTGCTCGGTGAAGAGCCCGACCGGCGTCTCGCTCTCGAGCGCAACGACGCCGACGACGCGCAGCTTCTTGTCGGTAATGCCGATGTAGGCGGCCAGAGGCACGCCAGCCGAAAACGCGATGGACGCGGCAGGCACAAGCGGAAGGTCGACGGGGGTGAATCGGTGCAGGGTGCCGTCGCTCAGAATCGCACCGAGCTCGCCGCGCACCGTGCCGTCGACCGACGCGAGCACCGCGCCGTGCTTGGTGGCGCGGGAGGCTCCCCTTGCGGGCGACGTGCCGTCGGCCTCGGGGTCTCGATCGAGTCGAAGGGCTCGGCCGGTAGCAGAGAGCAAGACGGTGCACGGTGTATCTGCGACCTCGAGCGATGCGGCCGCCGAGCCTGCGCGCGCCGGGCGAGCCACGGCGCCGGTGAGCACGGTGCGTCGTGGGGTGCCGTATGCCTCGGCGACCTCGGCGAGCTCTTCAGAAACCACGGCCCTCAGACGAGCGTCGTCGCCGAGAATGAGCAGCAGTGCCTCGATCTCGGACTGCAGCTGATCTCGCTCACCCTCGAGCTCGACGCGCGAGAACTTCGTCAGGCGGCGCAGTCGCAGTTCGAGGATGTACTCGGCCTGCGCCTCGCTCAGGTCGAACACCTGCATCAGTCGGCCGCGCGCCGATTCGGCATCATCACTCGTTCGAATGAGCTGAATCACCTCATCGATGTCGAGGATCGCGATGAGCAGGCCCTCGACGAGGTGCAGTCGCTCGCGCCGCTTGCGCAGTCTGTACTCGCTGCGCCTGCGAACCACAGAGAGGCGGTGGTCGACAAAGACGCGCAGTAGCTCACGCAGGCCGAGCGTTTGCGGCTGCCCATCGACCAGTGCGACCGAGTTGATGCTGAATGAGTCTTCGAGCGGGGTGACCCGGTAGAGCTGTTCGAGCACGGCCTCGGGGCTGAAGCCGGTCTTCAGTGTGATCACGAGGCGCAGGCCGTTCTTGCGGTCGGTCAGGTCTGCAACGTCGCTGATGCCCGAAAGTCGCTTCGCCTCGACACCCTGCTTGATCTTCTCGATGACGCGCTCAGGGCCGACGAGGTAGGGCAGCTCGGTGACGACCAGGCCGGTGCGCCGCGGCCCGAACTGCTCGACCGATACCTTGGCGCGAGTGCGAAATGCGCCGCGGCCGGTGCGATACGCGTCTTTCACACCGTCGAGCCCGACGATGATGCCGCCGCCTGGCAGGTCGGGCCCGGGCACGAACTCCATGAGGTCTTCGACGGTCGCGTCGGGGTGCATCAGCAGGTGCTTCGCACCCTCGACCACCTCGATCAGGTTGTGCGGTGCGAGGTTCGTCGCCATGCCGACCGCGATGCCGGAGGCACCGTTGACGAGCAGGTTGGGAATCGCCGACGGCAGCACCTCTGGCTGCATGAGCTGATTGTCGTAGTTCGGTACGAAGTCGACGACATCTTCGTCGAGGGAGCTGGTCATCGCGAGCGCGGCACCGGCAAGACGCGCCTCGGTGTAGCGAGATGCCGCGGGCCCGTCGTCGAGCGAGCCGAAGTTGCCGTGGCCGTCGACGAGCGGCAGGCGCAGCGCGAACGACTGGGCGAGGCGCACGAGCGCATCGTAGATTGAGGCGTCGCCGTGCGGGTGCAGCTTGCCCATGACCTCGCCGACGACGCGGGCACTCTTCACGTGCCCCTTTTCGGGACGAAGGCCCATGTCGGTCATCATGTAGAGAATGCGGCGCTGCACGGGCTTGAGGCCGTCGCGGGCATCGGGGAGCGCGCGCGAGTAGATCACCGAGTAGGCGTACTCGAGAAACGACGACTCCATCTCTGACTGAATGTCGATGTCTTCGATGCGTTCGAGTGGTTTCTGCTCGGTCACGATCTGGTGCAACACCCTTCTGAGTGCACGCCGATTGGCGCGCGCGGATACGATGGATTTCATGCTACCGATGCCCACCGACAACGGCGCGAGGCTGGCCGCGATTCTTCCGACAGCGATTGCTTCGATGGCGAGCTCTGCCGGCGTCGACGCGTTTCAGCTGCTTTGCGACGCAAAGATTCTGCGAGGATCGACCGCCGAGCAAGCCGCGATCGCCGAAGGGCGCCTTCCTGCGGTGAGATCGATCGTGCTGGTGGTCGTAGACGGACTCGGGCACGCAAATCTCAAGGCTGCTGCGGGGCACGCTCGTACACTCGCCTCACTGCCGACCCGACGCATCGAGACCGTGATCCCTTCGACCACCGGCGCGGCACTCACGACGCTTACGACCGGAACGCTGCCCGGTGCGCACGGGTTGATCGGGTACAAGATTCGGCACCCAGAGCGAGGTCTCGTCACTACGCTGAAAGAATGGGCGGGTATCGATGATCGCCGCGCCTGGCAGCGATCTGAGCCGTTGTTCGGCCTGGCAGCGCGTATCGGGGCGAGAGCCGTCGCGATAGGCAGACCGGCGCACGCAACCGGCGGGCTCACCGAGGCGATCTTGACCGGCGCCGCGTACCACGGGGGTCAGACGATTGCCGATCGCTTCAGTATCGCCTCGCGCCTCGCGCGCGGCGATGATCCTTTGCTCGCCTATCTCTATGTCGATGAGCTCGACAAGGTCGCCCACCACGATGGCTGGCAGAGCGACAAGTGGCGGCTACGACTCGAGCAGCTCGATGCCGCGCTCGCTGACCTGTTGCGCAAGCTGCCGAGCGACGTGGGGGTCATCGTCACGGCTGACCACGGCGTCATCGACGTGCCGCCTGAGAAACGCATGATGCTCGACCGGCTTACCGTGACCGACGAAGTCGAGTTGATCGGGGGAGAGCCTCGCATGCGTTCGCTCTATCTGCGTGCAGGGGCAGATGCCGAGCGAGTTGCTGCCGAGACGCAGCGAGCTCTCGGCAAGCTTGCCTGGGTTGGCACCCGCGACGAGGCCATCGCCGCTGGCTGGTTTGGCGAGGTGGGTGAGGGGATAGCAGAGCGCCTCGGCGAGGTGCTCGTCGCTGCGCGCGGTCAGTCGGCATTCATGCTCACGAGCGATGACCCCGTGGTGCATGAGATGGTCGGGCAACACGGCGGCACGAGCGATGAAGAGCGCGGCGTGCCGCTCGCAGTCTCCGGAGCGCTCGAGGGCACCGGGTTTGCGGGAGCAGTTGCCGCGGTCGCCGAGGCTCGCCGCAGTTAGGTCTTAGTCTTCTTCGCTTCTCGTGCCGAAGAGAATGTCGTCCCAGCTCGGAATCGAGGTGCGGCGTTTGCCGCTCTTTGCCGGGTCGCTCTGCTTCTTGTCTTGAGCGGGCTGAACGTCGGGCTCAGCGGGTTTCGTAGTGGCTGATGCCGGCTCAATTGGGCGGCTCTCTGTCGGAATGTTTCGAGACGGCTCAGGCTCGTTTCGTTCGAGACCGCGAAGGGGCAGCTGCTGCACGGGCGCCCCTTCGTGCTCGTCGCTAGACTCCAGATCGCCTGGCTCGGCGGGCGAGGCGTCGCGAGCGCCCCTGCGGCGACGCAGCGCGTCGAGCAAGTCTGCCGTCTGGCCCAGATCTTGCACCTCGGGCTCGGGCGTCTTAATCGCTCGCTGATCGATCTCGCGGCGCCGAGCGAACTCGTCTTCAGGATCGACGACCGGAATCGACGCGGTTGACGGGTGACCAGCGCGCACTGCTGCCTCGGCTCCCGCGCTCATCTGCGGGGGAGCAGGCAGCGTGTTGTCGCCGACTTCGGGATCAGCATCGGGCGCCGCGGCCAGTGCCGACGAGTCGCTCTCGTGTTCCGCACCGCGAAGCTCCTCGCGGTCGAACGCGTCCGAATCGAAGCGATCCTTCTCGCCCGAGGCGTCGACTGCGCGAAGCTTCGGAATCAGTCGGTCGCCGACCTCGCCCTGCCGCGACAGCGACACTGCGTCGGGGGTGATAGGCGAGAGTAGGCCCTTGCGATGTTCGAACGACCACACTGCGTGGTGCGAGACCTCGTGCGAGATGAAATCTAGGCCGATCATCCAGCCGGCCTCTTCGTCGCGCCACGAAGTCCAGGCGATCTTTTTCGCCGCGAGCCCAATGAGGCGCTCAGCGATGACGGCTCCGAAGTGCTCTTCGCTGGGTTCCGACGGGCTGGTACGCACCGCAACGCTCTGCGCGCTCGAAAGGATGAAACGACGCTCGGCCAGCACGGGCTCCTCGTAGCGTTCGATATCGCTGTCTTCGGCGCCGGTGAGCTCCATGATCTCGGCTCGGCTCTTACCTGCGCGCACGAGCGATTGAATCTCGCGAGGGTTGATGCGTGCGCCGCCCGTCGCCTGCCGCGCCAGATGGCGAAGATCAGCGAGCACGCTGCTGTCTACGACCAGTCGGTATTCGTCACCGGCCTCGTTCGCCACGATGAGCGACTGATCCTCGCGTCGCACTACCCGCAATTCATCCATTGCCGTTTCCTTCCGCACTCCACCCCAGCGTGCCATGTTCACAGGGCTCAGCGCCACATTGAGTCGGGTAGTTGCGAAAATTCGAGACCCACGAGGCTTCATCGAGGCTTCGCCCACGAGGATCGCGGCCCGCGCTCAGCAAATTCACGGGTTATGGGTTTGCGCCGAGGGGGGTTCGTGCGGCAAACTATGGCCGCAGTTCGTGAGTTTAATTTTGTCGAGAAGAAGCGTAGGAGAGCATGGCTACCGATTACGACGCCCCCCGGAAGTCTGACGACGAGTCAGAATCGATCGAGGCCCTCAAAGAGCGTGTGCCCACGAAGGGTGCGTCTTCGATTGATTCGGAAGATGCAGATAACCCAGGCTTCGAGCTTGCTGGCGCAGACCTTTCAGACCTTGAGCTCGATGTCGTCGTGCTGCCGCAGCAGGATGACGAGTTCACCTGTGTGAACTGCTTCCTCGTGCGCCACCGCTCGCAGCTCGACCACGAGAGCAAGCTCGGGCCCATCTGCGCCGAGTGCTCAGGCTAAAACGCCTGGCGTTTTAGCGCACAAGGCGCCGACGCCACTGCGTCGGGAATGCTCGGGTTAGGACGCATCGCGTCGTAACGCATTCCGCGCCGAGGCTACTGCGTCGGGAGTGCGCCTAACTAAGCCTTGACCCCGGCCTTCGCTGCCTCGATTGCTGCGGCGAAGCGCTGGGGGTTGCGGCTCGTCACCACCCAGTACGGGGTCGGGTCTTCGCTGTCGATGAGCTCAATGCGCAGGCCGCGGTGAATGAAGCCGCGCACAAGTAGATAGGCTCGGGCGTCTGCGCCCGGGCCTATCGTTTTTCGGAGCTTCGCATCATCGAGCTCCTGAACCTCGCCAAGCGCCGAGACCGGAACTCGGGCGCTCCCTGCGCTCAGCACGCCGTCTACGACCTGAACCACGGGCGACATCAGCACGAGAGATCCCGCGATCAGCACGTACACCGCGATGGCTGTGGGAATCGCGAACGTGGCATTGATCGGCGTCATCACCATCGCGACCGCCGGCAACAGCAGCAGAAGTGCGATCATGAGTCCCGGGGAGGGCCAGAGTCGCTCGCGGTAGGTCGAGGGGGAGTCGTTGCTCATGGCTCTATTATCCCTTGAGCGGCCCTGAGAACGAGCCGCTCGAATCAGGCAACTCGGCCCTGCGAAGGTTTCGGCTCACGCGCCCGCAGAATCCGCTAGCCTGTCGGGGTGAGTGATGTCATTGAACTGCCCATCGTCGGCGAGGCCGAGCAGATTCCCGCCTACGCACAACCTGACGATGCCGGTGCAGACCTGCGCAGCGCCGAGGCGCTGGTGCTCGCACCCGGCGAGCGAGCGCTCGTCGCCACGGGCGTACGGTTTGCCCTGCCCGAGGGCTATGCGGCGTTTGTCGTGCCCCGCAGCGGTCTCGCCGTGAAACACGGCATCTCGATCGTGAACTCTCCCGGCACGATCGACGCCGGGTACCGAGGCGAGATCAAAGTGCCGCTGATCAACCTCGATCCTCGAGAGTCGTTCGAGATCGCGCCCGGCGATCGTATTGCCCAACTGATCGTGATGCCGGTGACCCGCGCGGTGTTCGCGCCGGTGCAAGCGCTCCCTGAGAGTCAGCGGGGCGAAGGCGGTTTCGGTTCGACTGGCGTGCGCGAACAAGCCTAGGATTTACACAGACACGACGGGCCCGCGCATTCAGCGCGCTCGGGCCGCAACTGAAAGAAGCAACACATTATGAGTGACGGCACTGCGAACGCCTCAGATGAGCTCGAACTGGCTCAGTCAGAAGCCGCTATCGAGGTCGACTCGTCGAAATCGGCTCCCGAGGACCGCGAAACCGCGGGTCCTTTCGACATCGTCGAGGTGCCGACCATGCGTCCGTACGTTGATTTCGGTGGCATTAAGGTAGCTCCGCGCGAGGGTTTGCAGCTTCGCCTCGAGGTCGACGAGCGCGCAAAGCGCGTGGTTGCGGTCACCCTCGATTTTGAGGGCTCGCTGCTGCAGGTGCAGGCGTTCTCTGCGCCGAAGACGACGGGTCTCTGGCATCAGGTGCGAAGCGAGATCTCTGCGCAGCTTTCGTCGCAGGGTGCGCGCATCGAAGAGGCCGAGGGCGAGCTCGGTCCTGAGTTGATCGCGGTCTCGTCGGTCCCGGCCGAGCAGGGCGGCGGCACCCGTACCGTGCGCTTCGTCGCAGTCGATGGCCCTCGCTGGATGCTGCGCGGCGTCATCATGGGCGCCGCTGCCGAAGATGCCCAGGCTCGCGCCCGGGTAATTGAGCTGTTCCGCGACATGGTCGTCGTGCGCGGCGATCAGCCAATGCCGCCGAGCGAGCTGCTGCAGCTGCAGGTGCCCGCGGGCGTCGCACAGAACCCCACGGGAACGACTCAGGCGTGAGTTCTTCCTCGCCCGACGAGAACCCTGAGCAGGATGCCTCGGGTGAACGAGAGTCGATCGACTCTTCAAAGGTCTTGGGCAGCAGTCTTGGCAAAGTAGTCGAAGCAAGCATGTCGGGCGAGTCGGTGAGCCCGGGAGGCCTGCTGGCCGCGATCGGCGGCTGGCGCGGCGTGCTCGAGTCTCTGCTTCCGGCGACCGTGTATCTGACGGTGTACGTGATCACGAAAGACGCGCGACTCTCGGCGATCGCCCCACTTGTTCTTGCCGCAATCGCGATCGTATGGCGCTTGCTGCGCAAAGAACCGCTCGTCGCAGCGCTGTCAGGAGTGATCGGCGTCGTGGTGTGCGTTGCTGCGGTTATGTTCTCGGGCGAGGGAAGCAGCTATTTCGTTCCCGGATTCTTCATCAACGGCGCGTGGATCTTGGCACACGCGATTTCGTTGATCGTCGGGTGGCCGCTGGTTGGGTTGCTCTTCGGCGTGTTTCGAGGATCGCTGACAGAGTGGCGCGGTGTCGCGAAGCTGAAGCATGCCGCGATCGTCGTGACGGTGATTTGGATCGTGGTGTTTGCGGCCCGACTCGCGGTGCAGTTGCCGCTGTTCTTCGCGGATCAGACCGGTGCGCTCGGCGTGGCTCGACTCGTGATGGGGGTGCCCCTTTTCGCGCTCGCCGTGCTCTTCACCTGGTTGGTGCTCTCGCGCGTGAGCGCGGCGGTGGGCCCGCCTGAGGGTGGAGAAGCAGCTGGTGCGAGCGAAAAGTCAGCCTCATCAGATGAACGACACGCCGATAACTAGCTGACCCCGGAGCGGCCCTGCGATCCTCTTCGAGGCGTAACAGTATAGAATTATCTTGACATCGAGATAAATTCGAACGGAGTGGTCATGGCATCTCTCAATAGTTTCGGCGCGCAGACTGCCCTTGAGGTGGGCGGCAAGTCGTACCAGATCTTCGACATCAACAAGGTTGATGGCGGGGGGCGGCTCCCGTACAGCTTGAAGGTGTTGCTCGAGAACTTGCTTCGCACCGAAGACGGCGCGAACGTCACGAAGCAGCACATCGAGGCGCTCGGAGGCTGGGACGCGAACGCAGAGCCCGACACCGAAATTCAGTTCACGCCCGCGCGCGTGATCATGCAAGACTTCACCGGCGTGCCCTGTGTCGTCGACCTCGCCACCATGCGCGAGGCCGTGGTCGACCTGGGTGGCAGCCCAGACAAGATCAACCCACTGGCACCCGCCGAGATGGTCATCGACCACTCGGTCATCTCTGATGTCTACGGCGTCGCTTCGGCTGCAGCCCGCAACGTCGAGATCGAGTACCAGCGCAACGGAGAGCGTTACCAGTTCTTGCGTTGGGGCCAGGGCGCATTCGACGAATTCAAGGTCGTGCCCCCGGGAACCGGCATCGTGCACCAGGTCAACATCGAGTACCTCGCACGCGTCACCTTTACCCGCGAGATCGACGGTCAGACCTTCGCCTACCCCGACACCTGCGTCGGCACCGACTCGCACACCACCATGGAGAACGGGCTCGGCGTGCTCGGCTGGGGCGTCGGCGGCATCGAGGCAGAGGCCGCGATGCTCGGCCAGCCCATCTCGATGCTCATTCCTCGCGTCGTCGGCTTCAAGCTTTCTGGCTCGATTCCCGCTGGCGTGACCGCCACCGACGTGGTGCTCACCATCACGCAGATGCTGCGTAAGCACGGTGTGGTCGGTAAGTTCGTCGAGTTCTACGGCGAGGGCGTCAGCTCGGTGCCGCTCGCGAACCGCGCGACCATCGGCAACATGAGCCCCGAGTTCGGCTCGACCGCCGCGATGTTCCCGGTTGACGATGTCACGCTCGACTACCTGCGCCTCACCGGCCGCAGCGAAGAGCAGATCGCGCTCATCAAGGCCTACAACCAGGCGCAGGGCATGTGGCATGACCCGGCCGTTGAGCCCGAGTTCAGCGAGTACCTCGAGCTCGACCTCTCGACCGTTGTCGCGTCGATCGCCGGCCCGAAGCGCCCGCAGGATCGCATCGAGCTGTCGCACTCGAAGTCGCAGTTCGAGGCCGACCTCAAGAACTACGCGCAGGCTTCGAACCCCGCAAAGGTGAAGGACGGCGAAGGCCGCGAGTTCGAGCTCGATCACGGCGCGGTCACCCTCGCATCGATCACCTCGTGCACCAACACCTCGAACCCCTCGGTGATGCTCGCAGCAGGCGTGCTCGCCCGCAACGCAGCAGCCAAGGGCCTGAAGGCGAAGCCGTGGGTCAAGACCACGCTCGCGCCGGGCTCGAAGGTCGTCACCGACTACTACGAGAAGTCGGGTCTGAACCGCGATCTCGAGGCGCTCGGCTTCTACACGGTCGGTTACGGCTGCGTCACCTGCATCGGTAACTCGGGCCCGCTGAACCAAGAGATCTCTGACGCGGTGAACGAGCACGATCTCGCCGTGACCGCGGTGCTCTCGGGCAACCGCAACTTCGAGGGTCGCATCAACCCCGACATCAAGATGAACTACCTGGCGAGCCCGCCCCTGGTCATCGCGTACTCGCTCGCAGGCACCATGGACTTCGACTTCGAGAACGAGGCCCTCGGCGCTGACAGCGACGGCAACGATGTCTACCTGCGCGACATCTGGCCCGACCCGGTAGAGGTGCAGAAGATCGCCGACGCGTCGATCGACAGCGATATGTTCAAGGCGAAGTACGCTACGGTGTTCGACGGCGACGAGCACTGGACCTCGCTGCCGACTCCCGACGGCAACACCTTCGCATGGGACGAGAAGTCGACCTACGTTCGCAAGGCTCCCTACTTCGACGGCATGCCCGCCGAGCCGCAGCCGGTCACCGACATCTCTGGCGCACGCGTGCTGCTGAAGCTCGGCGACTCGGTCACCACCGACCACATCAGCCCCGCGGGCAGCTTCAAAGCAGAGACCCCGGCGGGTCAGTACCTGGTCGCTAACGGCATCGAGCCCAAGGATTTCAATACCTACGGCTCGCGTCGCGGCAACCACGAGGTCATGATTCGCGGCACCTTCGCGAACATCCGCATCCGCAACCAGCTGCTCGACAACGTCGAGGGTGGCTTCACCCGCGACTTCACCCTCGAGGGTGGCCCGCAGGCCTACGTCTACGATGCAGCCCAGAACTACCAGGCAGCAGGCGTGCCCCTCGTGGTTCTCGGCGGCAAGGAGTACGGCTCGGGTTCGTCGCGCGACTGGGCGGCAAAGGGCACGAGCCTGCTGGGCGTGAAGGCTGTCATCACCGAGAGCTTCGAACGTATTCACCGTTCGAACCTGATCGGCATGGGCGTGCTGCCGCTGCAGTTCCCTGCCGGTGAGAGCGCAGACAGCCTCGGGCTCGACGGCACCGAGACCTTCGACATCTCGGGCGTGACCGCGCTCAACGAAGGTGTCACTCCGAAGACGGTCGCTGTCAAGGCGACCAAGGCAGACGGCTCGGTCATCGAGTTCGACGCCGTGGTGCGCATCGATACCCCGGGTGAGGCCGATTACTACCGTAACGGCGGCATCCTGCAGTACGTGCTGCGTTCGCTCGTCTAAGTACGAGGATCACGAAAGAACCCCCGACCGTTTGGTCGGGGGTTCTTTCTTTTTCTAGACGTAACGGCTCACATCGATTGCGATGCGACCGCGAACATGCCCCAGGCCGTGATCCCGAGGAGCATGAGGAGTTTGGGGAGCACCATGAGGACGATCGTGCCGACCGGCAGCACGAGCCCGAGCACACCGAGTGGTCTGCGCGTCGAACGAATGAGCCCGGCCAGCCCGAGGGCAACCGCGGTGAGAAGCAGGGGAGCCACAAAGTAGCCAAGGATCATCGCCGGGGTCGGGTCGGGCGTGAGATTGAGTGTCCCCTCTGCGACAGCGTTCCAGCACTCCTGCGTCTCGCACCGTTCGGCGACGGGAGGCGGTGTGAGCGTGTCGACTTGCCAGAACCCCCAGGCGAGCACGACGAGCGCGATTGCCGCGGCTGTGAGTTTTGAGAACGCAGGTTTGATCCTCGTCTGAATCTGAGCGAACGCAACGGGAACGTGAGATGCGTGAACTGTCGCGAGAACTGGCTGCGACTGCGAGGTCGGTTGCTGAGCCGCGAGATCACCCCATGCCTGGCCATCCCACCACCGAAGCTGGCCGCTTTGGTCGGAGTACCAGCCCGGGGGTATTGCGTGAGGGGGAAAGGACATCTGGGTGACCGTGCTTTCGATGCGAGTGTCTTTCAGCATGAGAATAGCGGGTGCCACGAACGCCACAGGGGCGGCTCGAACCCGAACCGCCCCTGTGGCTGCGAACTATTGGTGAGCGTCTAGCTCTGCGGCCCGGCAATCGCCGGATCGTGGAACTTCGCACCGAACGCTCGCTCGCTCGCGCCGACGCGGTCGAGGTACGGCGTGGCACCGCCCGTCTGGAACGGCCAGCCGGCACCGAGGATCATGCAGAGGTCGATGTCTTCGGCTGCCGCGACCACGCCCTCGTCGAGCATGATCTTGATCTCAGCGGCGAGCCCCTCTTCGACGCGGCGCAGAATCTCTGCCTCGTCGGTAGCGGTTTTGCCAAGGGTGAGGGCCTTCTTGGCCTCCTTCGAGAGATCTTCGACCTTGCCGGCCTTGTTCTTCTCGACGACCTTCTCGAGTTCGGCAGCCTTGTGCAGGTTCTCAGAAGCGTAGAAGCGATCTGGGAACGCGCCGACCATCGTGTCTTGCACGTGAGCCGCGACCTTCCAACCGACAAGGTCGATCAACTCGAACGGGCCCATGGGCAGACCGATGGGGGAGTACGCGCGCTCGATAGCGGCGATCGGGGTGCCCGAGTCAAGGGCGCGGGCTGCCTCACCGAAGACCTTCGCGAGCAGGCGGTTGACCACGAAGCCAGGGCGGTCGGCGGTGATGACCGCGGTCTTGCCGAGGCGCTTTGCGACATCCATCGCCGTGGCAAGTGCGGCATCGTTCGTGGTGGGCACCTTCACGACCTCGATCAGCGGCATGACCGCAACAGGGTTGAAGAAGTGGAAGCCGACGAGACGCTCGGGGTGTGCGAGGTTCGCTCCAATCTGCTCGACCGATAGCGACGAGGTGTTCGTCGCGATGATCGCGGTCTCACTGATGATCGGCTCGATCTCGGCGAAGACCTGCTGCTTCACGCTGAGCTCTTCGAACACCGCCTCGATGACCCAGTCGCAATCTGCATAGAGCGACTTGTCGGTGGTGCCGCTCACGAGCGCACGAACCTGGTTCGCGTCGTCGCTCGACAGGCGTCCCTTCTCGAGCATCTTGTCGATCTCGCCGTTGATGTAGGCGATGCCCTTGTCAACGCGAGCCTGATCGATGTCGGTGATGAGCACCGGCACCTTCAGTTTGCGAGCAAACAGCAGCGCGAACTGGCTGGCCATGAGGCCTGCGCCGATGATGCCGACCTTCTGCACCTTCTGCGCATGGCTCTTGTCGGGTGCCCCCGCAGGGCGCTTCGCGCGCTTCTGCACGAGGTCGAACGCGTAGATCGAGGCGTGAAACTGATCGCCCGAGATGAGATCGGTCATGATCTCGTCTTCGCGCTCGAATCCGCGCTCGATGTCGCCGTCTTTCGCCGCGCTCAGCAGATCGAGTGCCGCGTAGGGCGACTTTGCGGCGGTGCCGATCTTCGCCTTCAGCGTGTCGCGCGCGATCTTGATGGCGATCGGCCACTTGGTGAGGCGCTCCATCTTGCCTGGCACGTTCGGGCGCTCGACCTTGACCTTGCCGGTGAGCACGCTATCGGCCCAGCGAACCGAGTGCTCGAGAAAGGCGACCGAGTCGAACATCGCGTCGAAGAGGCCGAGCTCGAAGGCCTGCTTCGGCTTCAGCATGCGGTTGTTCTTCAGCGGATTCGAGACGATGATCTCGATCGCGTTCTCGATGCCGATGAGGTTCGGCACGATGGTCGCGCCGCCCCAACCGGGAATGATGCCGAGAAAAACCTCGGGAAACGCGAGCGCGGCCGCCGACGAGTCGAGGGTGCGATAGTCGCTGTTGAGAGCGATCTCCATCGCCCCGCCGAGTGCCAGGCCGTTCACGAACGAGAACGAGGGCACGCCCAGCTTGCCCAGCTTGCCGAGCACCCAGTGGCCGTACTGCACCATGAGCTTCGCGTTCTCGCGGTTTGCGAGGGTCGACACCTTCGACAGGTCGGCACCAGCTGCGAAGATGAACTGCTTGCCGGTGACGCCGACAGCCTTGATCTCGCCGGCCGCAGCGCGGGCAGTCAGCTCGTCGAGCACGCCGTTCAGCTCGCGCAGCGTGAGCGGACCGAGCGTGTTGGGTCGCGTGTAGTCTTCGCCGTTGTCGAGCGTGATGAGCGCCATGGTGCCGCCTGAAGGCAGCGCGATGTCGCGCACGTAGGAGTGGGTAACGACCTCGCCCTCGGCCGCGGCGAGCAGCGGCGAGAAATCAATCTTGCTGTAATCGGTCATTGCGCTTACTTGCCCTTCTTGCCGTCGAAGTGGGGGTTCTCCCAGATCATGGTGCCGCCCTGGCCAAGGCCCACGCACATTGCGGTCAGGCCGTAGCGAACATCAGGGCGCTGCTCGAACTGACGAGCGAGCTGGATCATGAGTCGCACGCCGGTTGCGGCGAGCGGGTGGCCGAGTGCGATTGCACCGCCCCAAGGGTTGACCCGCGGATCCTCGTCATCGATACCGAACGCGTCGAGGAACGAGAGTACCTGCACGGCGAACGCCTCGTTCAGCTCGAACAGGCCGATGTCGTCGATGGTGAGACCGGCGCGCTTCAGTGCCTTCTCGGTCGAGGGCACCGGGCCGAGACCCATGACCTCGGGCTCGACGCCGGCGAAGGCGAAGCCGACCATGCGCATCTTGGCGCCGAGGCCGAGCTCGCGTGCGGTGTCACCGCCTGCCAGCAGCGACATCGTCGCGCCGTCGGTGAGGGGCGAAGCCGTGCCCGCGGTCACGCGACCGTGCGGGCGGAACGGCGTCTTGAGTGTCGCGAGGCCCTCCATGGTGGTCTCGGGGCGACGGCCCTCGTCTTCGGTCGCGAGGCCCCAGCCGGCCTGGCTGCGGGTTGCGACTGGGATCAGGTCTGGCTGAAACTCGCCTCGCTCGTAGGCGGCTTGCACCTTCTGCTGGCTGAGCATGCCGAAACGGTCGGCGCGCGCTCTCGTGAGCTCGGGAAAGCGGTCGTGCAGACGCTCTGCGGTGAGGCCCATGTTGAGGGCATCCGGGCTGACCATCTTCTCGGCGACGAAGCGCGGGTTCGGGTCTGCGCCAATGCCGATCGGGTGGCGACCCATGTGCTCGACGCCACCGGCGATCGCGATGTCGTACTGACCGGCGCCGATCGCGCCGCCCATCATCGCGGTCGTGGTCATCGCGCCCGCGCACATGCGGTCGAGCGCGTAACCGGGAACGGTCAGCGGCAGGCCCGCGAGGATCGCAACCGATCGCCCGAGGGTGAGGCCCTGGTCGCCCTGCTGCGTGGTCGCTGCGATGCCGACGTCGTCGACGCGATCGAGGGGCAGGTTAGGGTTGCGCTCGAGCAGCCCCTGCAGGGCCTTCACCGCGAGATCATCGGCTCGCGTGCCCCAATACATGCCCTTTTCACCGGCGCGTCCGAACGGGGTGCGCACCCCGTCAACAAAGACGACTTCTCTCATTACGGCCACCATGCCTTTCGAGTGTGAGTGGTAGTAGTTCCATCCTAGAAAGGATCATGCGCCTCCCGCAGATGCAACGTGTGAGTTCACCTGAGAGGGGTCGTCGCACCGCGGCACCTTTTATACGAGTTCTACAAAAACCTCTGCCAGAATCGGTGCAGTCAATACAGCCTGCCAGTTTCGAGCGCCGAGCTCGATCAGCCTTGCCTCGACCGCTCCTGCGGTCAGTTCTGCCGGCGGATCCCACACCAGCCGACGCATTACATCGGGGGTGAGCAGGTTCTCAACTGGCATGTTCTGACGCTCGGCTTCGGCCACTACAGCGTCGCGGGCGGCGGCGAGGCGCTCGGCTGCCTCTGGAAAACGCTGCGCCCAGTTGCGATGGTGCGGCACGGCGTCTTTGTCGCGCGTGCGCGGTTTCGGGGTCGGCGGTTCGGCTGTCTTTGCTTTCAGAATCGCCTGCCACCAGCGGTCGAGTTCGCTGCGGCTTGCGCGCCCGCGAAAATCCTTGTTGCCGGCGAGCTCACCGCGCGAACGGGGGTTCATCTTCGCCGCGACGATGAGCGAGGCATCTGGCACGAGCCGACCCGGGGCGACGTCTTTCTCGCGGGCGAGCGCGTCGCGTGCATTCCAGAGTTCGCGAGCCAGAGTCAACTCGCGCGGCGTACGCAGCCGGTTGCCGCCGGCAAGCTTGCGCCAGGGTTCGTCTGCCGGTGGTTTCGGTGTGCGCGTGCGCACTGCCTCGAACTCCTGCGCGGCAAAATCAACTTTGCCCTGTGCGTCGAGCTGCTCGGCGATCGCGTCGCGCAGATCGGGCAACAGTGCGACGTCGAGCGCCGCGTACTCGAGCCAGGCGTGTGGCAGCGGGCGCGTCGACCAGTCGGCGGCGGAGTGCGCCTTGCTCAGCCGAATACCGAGCAGCTGCTCGACGACGCTGCCGAGCCCGACCCGCTCGAAGCCGAGCAGGCGAGAGGCGAGCTCGGTGTCGAACAGGGTCTCGGGCCGCAAGCCAAGCATGTCGAGGCAGGGCAGATCCTGGCTCGCCGCGTGCAAGATCCACTCTTCGCCGATTACTGCATCGCGCAGCATCGAGAAGTCGTCAATCAGGGTCGGGTCGAAGAGGAAGGTACCGGATCCTCGTCGGTACATCTGCACCAGATACGCTTCGGAGCCGTAGCGAAAACCCGAGGCGCGTTCGGCGTCGACGCCGACCTGATCGCTGCCGTTCGCGAGCGCGTCTGCCGCCCGCTTCAACTCTTCGGTGTTGGTGACGAGCGACCAACTCGCTTCGAGATCTTCTTGCTTCACCACGCGCTATGCACCCTGCCCGCCTCGGCGCGCACGGTGCGAACCGAGAGAAGCGACACCCTCATGATGGGGCAGCCCCGCTAGCAGGCAGAGCAGTTCGCTCCAGGCCTCGGCGTGCGCGCCAAACTCGGTGTCGAGCGGAGTCCACGAAGCGCGAATTTCGATCTGCGCGGCGTCGCCCTGCTCTTCGAGGGTGCCGAACCCGGTCGAGAGGGTCTTCGTCGCGGTGCCCGAGGCGTAGTCGTATGCTGCGCCGCGAGATTCGAGTGCGTCGACGAGCCACGACCACGCGACATCGGCGATAAAAGGATCGATCCCAATCTCCATCTCGAGGGGCGCCTGGGCGAAGCAGACGATGCGAAACTCACCACCCCAGTCCTCGCTCGAAGCGGGATCATGCATCAAGATCAGGCGGCCAGCGCCGTAGGGCGAATCACCGTCGTCGGCGGGGTGCGTGCTGCCCTGCACTACTCCAGCGGCGAGCGCGATGGAGCGCGGAGCGATGCGCTCAGGCGCGGGAATCTCGCGAACCTGCAGCTCACTACGAAACGCCGCGGCGCGCAAGCTCTTGGCGGCACTCTCGAACCGCGCATCATCGCTCTGTACAGCTGGTCTCACACAGGTGACATTAGAGTTTGAGGGTAGACTTCGCGCGTTGCCACGCCGGGCAGCGGGCGAATGGGCTCGGTTGAGAGCGAGGCAGTATGCGTTCGGCACGAGGATCACACGCGCGCGAGCGGTCGGGCCTGTGGTGGTGCGTCGGTCTCGGCGTGCTGGCTGGGGGTGCGGTTGCTGCGGCGTTGAAGTTCGCGAGGATGGTGGTGACACCCGCGGCTCGGCCAGAGAGCAAGGTCGAGGTCGTCGCGCTTGAGAGTTCAGGCGATGCCCCAGCCGGCATGCGCATCTGGCTCGCTGGCCCCGACACGGATCTCGAGGGCAGTTATTCGCTTATCTTCGATGCCGGCGTGCGCGAGACGCAGCACCTCGCGGGCCATGCGCGGCTTGGCCCGGTTGTTGTGCGTGAGGGAACGGGCCGGGGGGCTCGGGTCGCGCGCGAAGTGCTCAGTGTCGAGCGGGGCGAGCTGCGTGTGGGGGCTCGGGGGCGCATCACGGGATGGTGGTTCACCGAGCCCGAACAGCTCGGGTATGCGACGACACTCGTCTCGATTCCGCTGCCGCACGGGGTCGGCTGGGGCTGGGTGATCACCCCAAAGCACGCGCGACCCGGCCGCTGGGCGGTGCACGTGCATGGCAGGGGAGCGCTGCCACACGAGACGCTTCGCGGGGTCGCACCGCTTGCCGAGGCCGGCTACACAAGCCTCGTGATTGCCTACCGCAACGACAGGGGCGCCCCCGCAGGCATGGGCGGCCGTTACGGTCTCGGCCTCGCAGAGCAGGACGATGTCGATGCGGCGATCGGGTGGGCGCGCACACAGGGGGCGAGCGATGTCGTGGTGGTCGGCTGGTCTATGGGCGGCACCGCCGCGGTGCTCGCCGCTGGGCGTGGCCGCAACCGCGAGGTGGTGCGGGGGCTCGTACTCGACTCGCCCGCGCTCGACTGGCCGTCTCTGCTTCGGCAGCAGGCGAAGCTCGCCCATCTGCCCGCCGCGATCGCCGAACTCGGGGTGCTGCTGCTGCGCCTCGGGCTCGTGCGCGGTGCCGTTGCGGGCGTGCGTGGCACCGATCTCGCCGCGCTCACGGCGCAGAAACTCGCTGCACTCATTCGCGTGCCCACCCTGATTCACGCGAGCGCGGGCGATACCTTCGTGCCGTGGGAGGGTTCGCTGCGGGTGGCGCAGCTGCGTTCGTCGTTCGTGCGGCTGCACCCATCTCGCGGCGAACACGTGAAGCTCTGGAACGCCGACCCCGTGGGCTGGGAGGCCGAGACCGCGCACTTCTTGCGGGGGCTTGACGAGTAGGTGGGCTGGCGCGCCGAGCTCATCTGCGGTTGGGTGCGCTTCGTTGGTGATCATGCCCAACAAGTGAGAGGTGAAGGAATGCGAGAGCCTGTGCTTGGCGTGGTAATGGTACTCGCGGGAATAGTGATGCTCATATTCAGGAGACGGCTCGCGAGTTTTTTCAATGGTGGCATCGGGAGGGCCCGATAGGTGGCGGTGAGCCATCTGCGCAAGCTTCTACGCCCGGGTACACGGCCGTTTTTGCAATTGGGTGGATCATCTTTGGCATCTGTTTGATATGTAATTAGGTCCTTTGGTTTATGAGGCCACATTCTGTGAGTTGAAGCGAAGGGAAAGTCGATTGCGTGCCGGATCGTTTGGAGCGTGCCGCGGCAGCAATCGAACGAGCACGGCAGACGAATCGCTACCGCGTCAACAAATCAGCGTCTCGAACCTTCAAGTACCCGAGGGGTGACTTCGTCACGGTGAGGTTGTATGTGTCGCCTATATGCGGCGGATTCCGTTTGTAGGCCCCAGTGAATCGCACGGGATTCCCCAGCACCGGAGCAGCACATCCGGTGAAATGCACCTCGCGATAGCTAGGTTTTCCTCCGGTGAGATCGCTGACTGAAGCCACTCGGCACTCAGTCACATTATGGACGCTCGTCTTCACGCCGATAACCACCAATGGGACGATGATCAGCAGCATTGGCGCCAGTACTCCAAAAGCTCCGAGGGTGACCGTCTCTCGCTCCGACTTGGCTTCATCCACATTCGCGTGCATGTCGGACACTTCCCGAGGCTTCCGGCGAATGTGCACTCTACGAATGCTCCATGCGCTTAAGTCCATGACACAATAATGCGCAGTACCCCTTCTCACTGCAACCTCTCGCGGGCGTTGAGCAAGGCGCAGCGAACTGGTACAGCTGCTGAGTGGCTCCGACAGGGGCATGCCGCCAGCGAACGATAGAATTGCACGCGATGTCTCATTCTGCTCAGCACACCGCAGCCCGCCTCGTCGACCGCCACCCCGAGATCTCGGGTACCGAGCTGGTCGCGACCCTGGTGCCCCCGCGTCAATTCGATGGCGCGACCTTCGACTCCTATCGACCAGACGAGAACTATCCCTCGCAGGCCGAGGCTCGCGACACACTGCGCGCGTTCGCCGAGCCAGAGGCACCGATCTCGCGCGGCGGCGGGTTTCTCGGCTTCGGGCGCAAGAAGGCGCCCGCCGAGGCTCGAACCGGAGCGATCACCAAACCGGGCGTCTACCTCGACGGCGGCTTTGGCGTAGGCAAGACTCACCTGCTCGCGGCAACCTGGCATGCAACGGCCGGCCGCAAGTACTTCGGCACCTTCATTGAATACACCGCGCTCGTCGGCGCGCTCGGCTACGCGGGAGCGCTCGGCGTGCTGCAGGGCGCCCGCCTCATCTGCATCGATGAGTTCGAGCTCGATGATCCGGGCGACACGATGCTGATGACTCGGCTCATCGGCGACCTCACGGCCACGGGCTCGAGGATCGTCGCGACCTCGAACACGCCGCCAAACGCGCTGGGCGAGGGGCGCTTCGCCGCCTCAGACTTCATGCGCGAGATCCAGGCGATGGCAGACCGCTTCGTCACCATTCGCATCGACGGCGTCGATTACCGCCAGCGCGATCTCGACGGCGACGCCATCTCGCTGAGCGAAGATGCTTACCGCTTTACTCTCGCCGACGTCGTCGCGTCGGGGGAGCGCATGACCGACGACTCTTTTGGGGACCTCATCGCGCATCTCGCAACCGTGCACCCGTCGAGCTACATCGGCATGCTCACCGGCGTGCGTGTGATCGGCCTTCGCGACGTCTTCGAGCTCACCGATCAGTCGGCCGCGCTTCGCTTCGTCGCATTCATCGACCGTGTCTACGATGCCCAGATTCCGATTCGCGCGACCGGTGTGCCGCTCACCAAAATTTTTGGTGGTGGCATGCTCGACGGCGGATACCGTAAGAAGTACCTGCGCTGCATGTCGCGCCTCAACGCGCTCACGCAGAGCGAGCTCACCGCGTGAACGATCTGACGGGTTTGCTCGCGTCGATGCCCGGATGGTTGCAAACCCTGCTTCTTGTGGCGCTTGCGGTGCTCGTCCTATGGGGGCGAAAGCGCGGCGGCAAACGCACTCCGCCCTCGCGCCCCGGCACTCGCCCAGGCGGCGCTCAGTGGGCGAAGCCGAGCCCGGGCCAAGCCGGAACTGACGCGACTCGTGACCTCACGCCAACCGAGATCCGCTCGCTGCAGATGCAATATGCCCCGCAGAATGACGGAGCCCCCGACCCAGGCGAAGTGGTCTGGACCTGGGTGCCCTTCGCCGAGAACGATGGGCGTGGCAAGGATCGCCCCGTACTGCTCATGGCGCGAATCGGCACGAACGCGTGGGCCGGGTGCTACCTGAGCACCAAGGAACATCGCAACTTTGTTTCGGTGGGCAGCGGGAGCTGGGATTCGCAGCGCCGCGAGAGCTTCCTGTCGCCGGAGCGGGTGCTGCGAGTCACCGAGTCCGGAATGCGAAGAGAATCCATGGCTGTCGATCCCGCGCGCTTCAAAAACGCAGCCGATGCCGTGCGAAAGTGGCATCGACTGCCGTAGCTCGCTTTCGGTGCGCGAGGCTTCCCGCCTATTCTGGCTCGGGTCGAGTGCTGCTCCACTCGATGAGCGCCTGCTGACATCGATGGTGATAGTTAGAGGGCGATGTTATTGCCGTTCGGCCGGTGCGATTTTGCCGGGATCGACTTAGAGTATCGACATGGGCCTTCTCACCTTCAGTCTCAACATCACGCTCGACGGTTGCATCGACCACCAAGAGGGCATTGCCGACGACGAGACGCATGCCTATTTCACCGAACTCATGAACGAGAGCGGCGCCATGCTCTGGGGTCGCACCACCTACGAGATGATGGAAAGCTACTGGCCGGCCGTCGCCCGTGGTGAGATTGGCGCGCCCGCTGCGCTTGTCGAATGGGCGCAGGCGCTCGAGGTCAAACCGAAATACGTGGTGTCATCGCGGCGAAACGACTTTCCGTGGACCAACAGCCATCACCTCAGCGGCGAGCTGACCGAGGCTGTGACCGTGTTGAAAGCGGCGACCCCCGCGGGCGTTCTCGTCGGTAGCGCACAACTTGCTACCGCGTTGGATCGGCTCGAACTGATCGACGAATACAAGTTTCTTGTGCACCCAATGATTGCCGCGCACGGCCCCAAGCTCTACGAGTCGGGGCTGCCGAGCACCCGTCGTCTCGAATTGATCTCTGCGGCACCGTTGAGCAACGGTGTGGTCGCGATGCACTATCGCCGCAGCTGACTGCCCAGGGCCGAGATTCGGTGACAACGCAAATGGCGGTGAGTTTTCACTCACCGCCATTTAGCTGTTCGCGTGCGCGGAGGGGGACTTGAACCCCCACGCCCTAATACGGGCACTAGCACCTCAAGCTAGCGCGTCTGCCATTCCGCCACCCGCGCGAACCACTCGCCGATCCTTTCCGGCGAACAGGGAATAACCTAGCACGGAAACTCGCGACGTACGAAATCGGGCGAACCCCGACACGCCGAACGGTCGCAATTTCGACTGCTCAGGCGTAGCCTTAAAGCAGGGTTCGCGCCCGCGAAGCCGTTGATTTTGCAGGGAAGTGAGTGACATGATCCAGCGCGACACGAACGAGCAGAAACTCGCTTCGCAGCAAGACCACGAATCCGATCCGGCGCGCACACCGGGTGACGGCTGGGTCGACGAGGGCGGGGCTTCGCATCTCGGCCCAGCGACGCATCTCGACGCCGCACACGTCGCGAACGAGCACCAGGGCACGGCGCAACACGGAGACTCCGAATCAACCGAGTGAGAATGTCGGCGGGTCTCGCTACTGTGGAGACATGACCGAACACGCACCCGAGACCACCCCCCTCTCAGAAACTGCGAGCATCGCGCGCGACCTGATTCGCTTTGACACCTCGAACCGCGGCGAAGGCGACGCGAACCCCGAGTCTGACGCCGCGGCATACGTGTCGCGATATCTCGAGCAGCTCGGGCTTGCCCCAGTCACAATCGAGTCTGCGCCGGGTCGCGCGAGCGTGATCGCTCGGGTCGCCGGGGCAGACGCCTCGCTGCCAGCGCTCGTGCTGCACGGTCACCTCGACGTGGTGCCGGCAGACCCGGCGAACTGGAGCGTCGACCCGTTCGCGGGCGTCGTGAAGGATGGCATGCTCTGGGGTAGGGGTGCTGTCGACATGAAAGACATGTGCGCGATGATGCTCACCGCAGTCGCCGAACTCCTTCGAGCGGGCGAGCAGCCGAGGCGCGAGGTGATCCTCGCGTTCTTCGCCGACGAAGAGAACGGCGGCGTGTTCGGGGCGCATTACCTCGTCACGCATCACCCGGAGCTCTTCGAGGGCGCAGCCACGGCGATCAGCGAGGTGGGTGGCTACTCGATAGAGCTGAACGGATCGCGCGCCTACCTCATTCAGACGGGTGAGAAGGCGCTCGACTGGATCAAACTTCGCGCCCGCGGCACCGCAGCGCATGGCTCGCGAGTGTGGCGTGACAATGCGGTGACCCGCCTCGCGGAGGCGATCGCCGCGCTCGGGCGGCACGAGTGGCCGCTTGCGCTGTGTGACACGACGAGCGAGCTCATCGCTGAGATCGCAAAGATCTACGGCGAAGACCCCGAGACGGTTGATGCAGAGCAGCTCATTCTGCGCACGGGCAAGGCTGGCGGCTTTATTCAGGCGAGCCTGCGAAACACGAGCAACCCGACAGTGTTGCGCGCGGGGTACAAGCACAACGTGATTCCCGATACGGCCGAGGCGCTCGTCGACGTGCGCTCGCTCCCGGCAGACCAGCCCGGCATTCTTGCTGAGATTCAGCGCATTGTCGGAGACGACATCGAAATCGAGACCGTGCACAGTGATGTCGGGCTAGAAGTACCCTTCGCCGGCGAGGCAGTCGACGCAATGATCGAAAGCCTTCGACTGCACGACCCCGAGGCAAAGGTGTTGCCATATCTGCTCTCGGGCGGCACCGACAACAAGGCGCTGAGCCGCCTGGGCATTACCGGGTACGGTTTCGTGCCGCTGCGGCTTCCGGCAGACCTCGATTTTCCGGGAATGTTTCACGGCGTCGACGAGCGGGTGCCGCTTGAAGCACTTGACTTTGGCCACCGCGTGCTCGCCGATCTGCTGCGTCGCTACTAAGGCTCGGCAGATCGCACGTTAGTCTTGATCGGGGTTCTGGCGCACCAGAGTGCCCGAACCAGCACGAGTTGATCGTCGCAAGGCGAACAACAGACGGAGGAACCAAAGCCCATGGGCATCTTCGAGGCCATTCTGCTCGGCATCATTCAGGGACTCACCGAGTTTCTACCGATCTCGTCGAGCGCGCACCTGCGCATCGCGAGCGAACTCATGGGTATCGGCGACGCCGGCGCTGCCTTCACCGCGATCACCCAGCTCGGCACCGAGACCGCGGTGATCGTGTTCTTCTGGCGAGACATCACTCGTATTATCGGCCGCTGGTTCAGGTCGCTGTTCGGCGGCGTGCCTCGACGCGATCCCGACGCGTTGCTCGGCTGGTGGATCATTCTGGGCAGCGTGCCTATCGTTATCGGCGGGCTGCTCTTCGAAGACGCCATCGACCACACGCTGCGCTCCCTCTGGTTTGTCGCCATTGCGCTGATCGTCTTCGGCCTGCTGCTGGGCTGGGCCGATCGCGTCGGCAAGCAGCAGCTCGAGCTGAAGCAGATGACCTGGAAGCACGCCGTCGTCTATGGCATCGCGCAGGCCCTTGCGCTGATACCCGGGGTTTCGCGCTCCGGTGGCACCATTACTGCTGGTCGCCTCATGGGGTACACACGCGAGCAGGCTGCCCGTTACTCGTTCCTGCTAGCGATTCCGGCCGTATTCGGCTCGGGAGGGTACAAGCTGGTGAAGGCCATCGGCGATCCGTCGAGCACCCCGATGGCCGAAACGCTCATCGCGACCGTGGTTGCGTTCGCTATCGCCCTCGTCGTCATTGGCGTATTCATGAAGTACATCTCGAAGGGCAGCTTCATGCCGTTCGTGATCTACCGCGTCGCACTCGGCGCCCTGATCCTAGTGCTGCTTGCCACCGGCGTGCTCGAGGCAAACAGCGCACCGGCCGCAGCCGCTGCCATTGGGGGAGCCCAGTGAGAACCTGGACTGCGCCAACGATTCCGTCGCTGCCCGGCACCGGGCAGCCCCCACGACTGTTCAACACCGCCTCGGGCCGTCTTGAGCACCCGCCGCTTTCGAACGAGCAGGCGACGCTCTACGTCTGCGGCATCACCCCATACGACGCGACCCACCTCGGTCACGCAGCAACGTACCTCGCGTTCGATGTCATGCAGCGCGCTTGGATCGACGCGGGCATCGAAACCGTCTACGCCCAAAACATCACCGATGTCGACGACCCGCTGCTTGAGCGCGCGAAGGCTACCGGCGTCGAATGGAAGCACCTTGCCGACGATCAGATCTCACTCTTTCGAAGTGACATGTTTCGCCTGGGTATGCTGCCTCCGCAGCACTACGTCGCGGTCACCGAACGCATTGAAGAGATCGCGGGAGCTGTTGCCAGGTTGCGCGAACTCGGCCTCGCCTACGAGGTGCCGACCGCTGACTCGGAGGGTGACGACCTCTACTTCGATGTGCGTCAGGCTCAGGTCGCGAGCGAGTGGCGCCTCGGCGACGTCGCGCCCTACGACGCGCAGCTCATGCGGCAGCTGAGCGCTGAGCGCGGCGGCGACCCGCAGCGCGAGGGAAAGCGCGACCCGCTCGACCCGTTGCTCTGGCGGGCCGCCCGCGAGGGCGAACCAAGCTGGCCGTCAGAAGTGGGGGTGGGGCGACCTGGCTGGCACATCGAATGCTCAGTGATCGCCGCTGGCGCTCTGGGCAATGCGTTCACGGTGCAAGGTGGCGGAGCAGACCTCGTGTTTCCGCACCACGAGTTCACGGCTGCGCACGCAACCGCTCTTTCCGGCACGCCCCTCGCGCACGCATACTGCCACGTCGGTCTCATCTCGTTCCAGGGGCACAAGATGTCGAAGTCTCGCGGCAACCTGGTGCTTGTCTCTCGACTCCTCGAGGCCGGAGCCGACCCGTCGGCTATTCGACTCGGCATTCTGGCTCACCACTATCGCGCAGAGTGGGAATGGTCCGACGAGGATCTGCAGACGGCGCATCGCCGTCTGCACGCCTGGCGTGAAGGAATCGCACGTGCCTCTGACGACCCGCTCGATGCGCACGAGGTGCTTGCCCAGCTGCGTCAGGCACTGGCAAACGATCTCGACACCCCAGTGATGCTCGCCACGCTCGACGCAGCCCTCGACCGGGGAGTCGATCAGCCGGGGCTCATCGCCGATGCCGCGGAAGCGCTGCTCGGCGTGACCTTGCTTCAAGCCGAGGCGCCCGCGAACTAAGCGGGCTCAGCGCTCGGTGCCGGTGCCGTTCTCGGGGTCGATGTTGAGGTACTTCTCGAACTCATGAGCGATGGCCTCGCCCGTGGTTTCGGGGGCCGAAGCGGCGTCTCGCGCTGCCTCGAGCGTGCGAATGTAGTTCGACATGTCCTCATCGACGGCGGCGATGCGATCGATGTTCGCCTCCCACTCGGTGGCCTCTTCGAGCAGGGTGCCGCGCGGAATCACCACGTCGAGCAGCTCCTCGAGCTTGTCGAGAATCGCGAGTGTCGCCTTCGGCGAGGGTGAGCTGTGCACATAGTGCGGCACTTGCGCCCAGAGCGAGAGTGACGGCACGTCGGCGTCGGCGAGCGCGAGTTCGAGCACAGTGGTGATGCCGACTGGCCCTTCGTAGTCGCTGCGGGTCGCGCCCGTGCGAGCGCGCAACTCGGCGCTCTCGCTGTTCAGGGTGGTGATGATCGGCCTCGAGTGTGGGGAATCAGAGAACAGTGATCCGATGATGATCACGGTGTCGATCTGCCAGATGTCTACGAGGTCGACGATCTCATCTGCGAAGGCACCCCAGTCTCGGGCCGGTTCGACGCCCGCGAGCAGGAAGATCTCGGTGACGGGCGTACCGTCAATGCGGCGAATGGTGTCTGCGTGCGGCTCGTCTGAGACTCCGGGCCTGTGCACCGTGCCGTAGAGGCGGGTCTCTGGCCACTCGAGCACGCGCTTGCCCTGCGCATCGAAGCTGACTTTCGGGCGGTGCACCTGAAAATCGACGAATCCGTCTGCGCCGATCGTGTGCAGCGTCTCGGCATCGGTGAGTTCGCCGAGGTGCTGCAACACGGTCGTCGTCGCCGCGCCAGCGTCGCTCCAGCCCTCGAACGCGGCGATCATGACGCGTTCAGAGGAGGGGGAATGCTCGACGTGGTTCATTTACCCAGAATAGCCGCCGCGATGCCGCCTCGGTGAACGCTTGCCCACGCGGCAGACTAGACTTTTCTCGATGACTTCAGACACTCTTGCCGCGGTTCTTTGGGACATGGACGGCACGCTCATCGATTCTGAACCGCTCTGGATCGAGGTCGAACTGGCGATGCTTCGTCGCTACGGCCTCGAAATGAGCGCCGAGACGCACGAGCGCATGATCGGTTCGGGCCTCTGGGAGGCCGCTGAGCACTTTCGCGAGCTCGGCGTTCCGCTGAGCGCCGACGAAATCGTTGCAGAGTGGGTTGAGAGCGTCGAGCGTGGGATCGCCGAGACCGAGCCGCAGTGGCGACCAGGGGCGCGCGAACTGCTTGCTTCGCTTCTCGCCGCCGGCATTCCGTGCGCGCTCGTCACAATGTCGACTCGCTCGCTTGCTGACGCGGTGGTGGCGATGCTGCCGCAGGGAACCTTTCAGGCGATCATTGCGGGCGATGAGGTCGAGCACGAGAAGCCACACCCAGACCCGTACTTGCGCGGGGCGGCAGCGCTCGGTATTCCGACGTCGGCCTGCTTGGCCTTCGAAGATTCGCCGACCGGCCTCACCTCGGCTCACGCATCTGGCGCCGTCGCGATCGGCGTCCCCAACATGGTGTCGCTCGATGAGGCGCCCAGCCACGCGCTGCTGCCAACGCTCGCCGGGCTCGACGCCGAGATGGTAGCCGCGCACTTCGCCAGGCTCCGTGAGCAGAATCACACACTTTCAGACAAGAACGTTGCCGAGGAGGCCGTACCGTGACCACCGCAGAACACACTTCTGTACCCGAGCACGCCCCGAACCTGAGCGGGCCTTTCGGCTACGGCGACCGGGTGCAGCTGACAGGCCCGAAGGGGCGCCTGAACACCATCACGCTCGTGCCGGGGGGCGAGTTTCACAGCCACCGCGGCATGGTGAAGCACGACGACCTCGTTGGGCTGCCCGATGGGTCGGTGGTGAGCAACAGTAGTGACGAGGAGTATCTCGCGCTGCGCCCGTTGCTCAGCGACTTCGTCATGTCGATGCCCCGTGGCGCGGCGATCGTGTACCCGAAAGATGCCGCGCAGATCCTTTCGCTCGCAGATATCTTTCCGGGTGCCAAGGTTGTCGAGGCAGGCGTCGGTTCGGGTGCGCTTTCGCTGCACCTGCTGCGGGCGGTGGGCGAGCGGGGCGAACTGCTTTCGTTCGAGCGTCGGGAGGAGTTCGCCGAGATCGCAACATCGAACGCTGCGGCCTTCTCTGGTGCAGTTCCTGCAAACTGGACGGTGACCGTAGGAGACCTGCAGGACGCCCTGCCGAGCCACTGCGAGAGTGGATCGGTAGACCGCGTCGTGCTCGACATGCTCGCCCCCTGGGAGTGCGTCGACGTAGTCGCAGAGGCGCTCAAGCCCGGAGGCGTACTGATCTGTTACGTAGCAACTGTGACGCAGCTTTCGCGCGTGGCCGAAGAGTTGCGCCGCTCGGGCCTGTTCACCCACCCTCAGGCCAACGAGACAATGGTTCGCGGATGGCACGTCGAGGGCCTCGCAGTGCGCCCGGATCATCGCATGGTCGCGCACACGGGCTTTCTCATCACTGCACGCAGACTCGCCCCGGAGGCGAAGCTGCCGCAGCTCAAGCGCCGTGCGTCGAAGGGCGAATATACCGAGGCCGATGTCGCGGCGTGGACCCCGGATCTCGTGAGCGAAGAGAAGGGCGAGTGGAGCGAGGAGTCGATCGGCCAGTGGTCGAAGAGCGACAAGGTGCTCCGCAAGAAGGTGCGCTTGGCGCAGCGCTTCGCGCGTGAGCGCGGCGCCGGCGACGAAACCGCCGGCGACGAGCGCTAAACCATCGCGTGCCGAGCGTGGGCTTCAATCCGCCTCGGCTAAGCTAATCAAGTTGTCGCATTCTTCGAGAGGGTGTCATGCGTCGTCGAGTTCTTCCTTTTGTAGCGGTTGCCGCGGTTGCTGCATCGGTGCTTACCGGCTGCTCTGCCGCGTCGCAGGCCGATAACTGCGTGCCTACGCTGTCGCCAGGTGCGTTGAGCGACAGCGTCAAGGTGAGCGGCGACAGCGCCGACACGCTGAAGGTCAGCTTCAGCAAGGCAACGGAGGCAGCGAACCCCCAGCGCAGCATCGTGCAGCAGGCCGACTCAACCTCGGCCGAGCGCGGCACGCTTGTCGAGGAGGGCATGATTTTCAAGGCGAATCTCGCCTATGTCGACGCCGTGACCGGCGAGGTGCTGCAGGTTGCCCCGACGTTCGGCACCGGTGAGGGCGTGCCTTATCTCGCCGACCCGCAGGCGGGCCCCGTGTTCGATGCGGTGCTCTGCGCTGCAGTCGGAGACACAGCTGCGGTCGTCGTATCCGAGCAAGACAGCGCGGCAATGGGTGCCGAGGGGCAGCTGCTGTTGCTCGCGCAGATCACCGACGCGACTGTCACACGTGCAACTGGTTCATCGCGGGCCTTGCCCAGCGGTTTCCCTGCGGTGACCAACGACGAGACCGGTCGGCCCGGCATCGTGCTTCCGCCGCAGCAGGCACCGAGCAAGATGAAGAGCGCGCCGCGTATCGAGGGGACGGGCGAGAAGGTCACCGCCGAGCAAAACGTCATCGGTCACGTGCTCACCGTGAGCTGGGACGGGCAGCAGGTGAAGAACACCTGGGAGAGCCTGCCGGAAGGCTTCGGCAACGAAGAGTCGAGCGTTCAGACCGGCGCGACCTTCCGTGAGGCCCTCACCGGCTACCCGGTCGGCTCGCAGGTAGTGGTGATCGAACCGGGCGACGGGCAGCCGCGCGTCAGCGTGGTCGATATTCTTGCGGTCGTCTAAGCGAGCTTTGTGACTGGCTCGTCGGCTCCGAAGAGGGTTCCGAGCGAGGAGCGCGTCTTCAGTCTGGTGCTCGCGCTCGTCGCGAGCCCGCAGGGGCTTACCAAGTCTGAGTTGCTTTCGAGCGTCTACGGGTATTCGCAACGATACGACCGAGGCGTCATCGACTCGAGTCTCGAGCGTCAGTTCGAGCGCGACAAGGCGCAGGTGCGCGAGCTCGGCATTCCAGTAGAAACCATCGATTCACCGCTCGAACCCGGCAACAATCAGCTCACCCGATACCGTATCTCGAAAGAGCGCTTGCAGCTTCCAGAAGACGTGCGATTCTCGGCAGACGAGCTGATGCTGCTGAAGATGGCCTCGCTGGCGTGGAGCGACGGAAGTCTTGGCGCCGAGTCGCGCTGGGCATCGATGAAACTGACTTCGCTCGGGGTCAACCTCGACGTGCGAAACCTGGGAATCGCGCCCAGACTGAGCATCCTCGAACCAGCCGCACCTGCGTTGCAGCTTGCAATCAACGAGGGCAGAGTGGTGCGCTTCGACTACCGGCTGCCGAGCCGACCGAGCGCGCTGTCGCGTCACGTCGCTCCGCTTCGATTGCACCGTGCAGAAGGGCGCTGGCACCTGATTGCTTACGACCTCGAGCGCGAAAGCAGCCGTGTGTTTCTGCTGTCGCGGATCGCTTCAGAGGTCGTCGTGACCCAGGATCCGTTCGATCCCGCGCTTCGTGCACACACCGAACCCGCTCTCGCGGAACTGCTGCGGCTGCCACACGAGCAACGCGCGGTCGTTTTGGTGCGAAAAGGATCAGCCGCCGAAGCGCGGCTCGAACCGCGGGGCGATGCCGATCCCGCGCGCCTCGGTCATGGCCCGGCCACTGACGACACCCGCGAGATCGAACTCGGCACCCTCGACTATTCTGCGTTTGCCGATGAGCTCGCCGGATACGGCGACGAAGCGATCGCGCTCGGACCCGCACAGCTGCGAGAAAGCGTCACGGCAAAACTCGAAGCAATTCGTTCGCAGCACGAACCGCGGGGGAGTGCGAACCATGTCTAGCAGGCTCACTACATCGGATCGCGTCATGCTGCTCATGTCGCTCGTGCCCTATTTGAAGGAGCACGGGCCGACTCAGGTGAGCGAGCTCGCATCGATGTTCGGGGTCGATGCCCCGGCAGTGCGAAAACTCGTGCGGTTTCTTGGGGTTGCCGGTGTTCCGGGCGAGACGCAGACCTACCAGCACGAAGATCTCTTCGATATTGACTGGGATGCCCTCGAACAGCATGACATCGTGAGTTTGACCCAGACGGTCGCAGTTGACGAGACGCCGAGGTTCTCGTCAGTCGAAACCTCGGCAATGATCGCTGGGTTGCACGCGTTGACGCCGATGCTGCCGGGCGAGATGCAAGAGGCGGCAGTTAGTGCTGCGATGAAGCTCGCCTCGGTGCGCGCCGCTGACGGCGGGCAGGGGGCGGTGTCGATCACCGAAGACGCAGCGCAGCAGCGCATCGCCGAGATCACCTCGGCCATTTCTGAGCAGACCCGGCTGAGTTTTGAGTATCGCTCTGCCGACGGCACCCTGAGCCAGAGAACCGTCGAGCCACTGCTGCTCAGCCAATCGGGGGGCGCCTGGTACCTGCGGGCGTACTGCATCGATCGCTGTGCCGAACGCACCTTCTTGCTTGACCGTATGCGCTCACCTCGCGCACTCCCCGAGAAAGCAGTGCACCTCGTGGGCAAGCGGGTGGTTGCTCCCGTGGCGCTGGGCGTCGAGGGAGCAGAGCTGACCGCACGCGTGCGGTTGACCAGGCTCGCGCTGCAACGGCTCATCGACTTCGCCCCACGCGTACTTGCCGAGGGCGACGAGGGCTGGCTCACCGCAGAGGTCGACCTGCTGCATCCCGGGGTCGCCGTGCGTCTCGTGCAGGCCGCACCCGGCGAGGTGATCGTAGAGCAGCCAGAGGCCGCACGCGCCGCCGTGCACGAGTGGGCAGAGCGGGCGCTCGCGGCATACGATGCCTGAGCGCCTCGCAGGGTTCGAGTTGCTTCGCCACTAGACTGACTCCGTGGCAGAGAAGAGGCGCAGGCGCAAGAACCCTGACGGTCGAATGAGCCTCGGGGCTCACCTGATCGAATTGCGCAACCGTCTGTTCATCGCGGCGATCGCGGTGGCCGCAGCGATGGCCGCGGGATGGTATCTGACTCCGTGGGTGTGGAGCATGCTGCGCAAGCCGCTCGACGATCTCGCTGCGACCGGTCGCGAGGTCGCGATTCAGTACACCGACGTCTCGAGCGGCTTCGACACCAAGGTGCAGATCGCGTTCTTCTTCGCGATGCTCGTGTCGAGCCCGGTCTGGCTCTACCAGATCTGGGCGTTCATCGTTCCGGGCCTCACACGGCGCGAGAAGTGGCACGCAGTCGGGTTCTTGGGCGCGGCGGTGCCGCTCTTCTTCGCGGGAGTCTATGTCGGCTGGAGCGTGCTGCCGAACATTGTGCGGCTCATGGCGAGCTTTCAACCGCCGGAAGACGCGTTCTTCATGAACGCGCGCACCTATCTCGACTTCACCACGAAGCTCATGCTTGCGGTCGGTGTGGGATTCGTGCTGCCCGTGCTGCTCGTGCTGCTCAACTTTCTCGGCGTGCTGCGCGGCATGACCATCTTGAAGCAGTGGCGCATCGCGATCATCGCGATCATCACCTTCGCCGCGATCACGACGCCGGCGACCGAGCTGATGAGCATGTTCGTGCTTGCCGCGCCAATCGTGGTGTTGTACTTCATTGCCGCGGGGGTCGCCATCTGGCACGACCGAATAGTCGACAAGAAGCGTGCGGTCGAGTTCGCTGAGTACGGACTCGATGAGGTTGAACACCCGGAGGGCTCGGCGTGAGCGAATACCCGGCGCTCGACGCCTTTGCTGCGAAGCTCGGCTTTGCACTTGACGGTTTTCAGCGCACCGCCTGCGAGCGCCTCGAAGATGGCCGCAGCGTGCTCGTGGCCGCCCCGACAGGGTCGGGCAAGACCACGGTCGCCGAGTTTGCGGTGTTTCTCGCGCGGCGCGAACGTGACGCGCGAATCTTCTACACCGCACCGATCAAGGCGCTCTCGAACCAGAAGTTTCGCGAACTCTGCGCAGAGTATGGCGAAGACGAGGTCGGTCTGCTCACCGGCGATATAAACCTGCGCGGCGACGCGCCCATCGTGGTGATGACCACCGAAGTGCTGCGCAACATGATCTATGCCGAGAGCCACGCGCTCGACGATCTCGCTTTCGTCGTGCTCGATGAGGTGCACTACCTGGGGGATCGTTGGCGAGGCGCGGTGTGGGAAGAGATCATTCTGCACCTGCCAGGTTCGGTTCGGCTCGTGTCGCTGTCGGCGACGGTGTCGAACGCAGAAGAGTTCGGCGACTGGATGCACGCCGTGCGCGGCGACACCGATGTGGTGCTGAGCGAGCACCGACCGGTGCCGCTCTACCAGCACGTGCTCACGCCGAAAGAGCTGTTGCCGCTCTACGTCGACGCAGACGGCGAGCTCGTCGAGCGGGGGCGGCTCAACCCCGAGCTGAGCGCACTCGCGCGCGGGTCTCGTGACCGGGACTCCGAGGGCGGCCGAGGCGGGCGCGGCAGTCGCTCCGCGCGGGATCACGGGTACGAGCGCTATCGATCGCAGCGCGATCGCAGCCGAGGCCGGGCGCCAGTGCGCCGAACGAGAAGAATCAAGCGTTCAGATATCGCGCGCGCGCTCGAAGAAACCGGCCTGCTGCCAGGCATCGTGTTCATCTTCAGCCGCAACGGCTGCGATCAGGCGGTGCAGCAGTGCCTGTACGAGGGCATTCGGCTCACCACTCGCGAAGAGCGAGACGAGATCAGACGGGTGATTCACGACGCGATCTCTGGTCTCGACGAAGAAGACCTGCGGGTACTCGGGGTGAGCAGTTGGATCGCGGGCCTTGAACGGGGCGTCGCTGCGCACCACGCCGGCTTGCTGCCGCAGTTCAAGACGGTGGTGGAGCAGCTGTTTCAGCGCAGGCTCGTCAAACTCGTGTTCGCGACCGAGACCCTCGCGCTCGGCATCAACATGCCGGCGCGATCGGTGACGATCGAGCGGCTCGACAAGTACAACGGTGAGCAGCGAGTGCAGCTCACGTCGGGGGAGTACACCCAGCTCACGGGGCGCGCGGGCAGGCGCGGCATCGACCACGAGGGTCATGCAATCGTGGTCTGGGGCGACAACATGGAGCTCGAATCGGTGGCCCATCTCGCGGCCGCGAGGTCGTTTCCGGTGCGCTCGATCTTCAAGCCGACCCCGAACATGGCGGTGAACCTGCTGCAGCGCATGCCGCGCTCTCTGGCGCGCGACACGCTCGAGCTGAGCTTTGCCCAGTTTCAGGCCGACCGTGACGTCGTCGAGCAGGCGCGCGAGCTGCGCGCCGCACAGGAGTCGCTGGCCGGTTACGACCGTGCCGCGCGTCGCGCAAAGGGCGCAGATAGAAAGCGCTGGGAGGATCGGGCACGCAAGCTGCGCAAGCAGATCGAGCGGGGCAGGCGTCGCGTCGAGGCACGCAGCGGCAGCATCGCCCGCACCTTCGACCGTGTGGTCAGCGCGCTCGGCGAGCTCGATTATCTGCATAGCGACGAAGTGACCCCCTGGGGCCGACTGCTTGCACGCGTCTACGGCGAGCGCGATCTGTTGATCGCTGAGTGCCTGCGTCACGACGCGTGGCGGGGCATCGATGCGCCGGGCCTCGCGGCCCTGTGCTGCGCACTCAGCTACGAGCCGCGCAGAGACAGCGAGCCCGAGGGCCGCTGGCCAGGCGGTTCGTTTCGACAGGCCTTCGAACGCACCCTCGATCTCTGGGAGTCGCTTGACGAGATCGGCGAGCGCCACAGGCTGGGCGGCGTCGAGATGCCGCATGCGGGCCTCGCCTCGGCAATGCAGGGCTGGGCGCACGGATGGACGTTGACGCGCACGCTCGAAGAGGCAGAGATCGGCGCCGGAGACTTCGTGCGCTGGGCGAAGCAGACGATCGACCTGCTCGACCAGATCGCGCAGGCTTGCGAGCACGCTGAGGTTGACGAGGATCGCCTCGCGAAGCTCGGCGCGCTCGCCCGTGAGGCGAAGCGGGGCGTGCGTCGCGGGATCGTCGAAACCTCGAGCGCCGCATGAGCCGCCCCGGCCCAATCGGACGCATGCCCTGGTGGCTCGCCCTCCCTGCGGCCGCGCTCGGCGGTCTCGGCCTCGATGCGGCAACCCCCGCGGTCGACTGGTGGCCCGCCGCGCTCATCGGTGCAGCGCTCATCGTCGCCGCTCTATGGCAGCAGCGCGCGCGTTTCGGCCTGCTCGTGGGCCTCGTGGCGGGGGCAGCGTTCTGGATGCCGCACATTCACTGGCTCACGCTCTATCTCGGCCCCGTGCCGTGGCTCGGGCTTTCGGGGGTGATGATCGCCTGGTTCGCGCTCTTCGGGCTGTTCGCTGCGCTCGCAACCGCAGGGCTTGCTCGCCTTCGTGCGCGCCCGTCAGCGATCGTGCTTGCCCAGGCCCTGACGGTTGCGGGGCTCTGGGTCGCGCGGGAGCAAGTACAAAGCACCTGGCCCTACGGCGGCTTCGCTTGGGGCAGAATCGCGATTACGCAGGCAGACGGACCGCTCGTAGCCCTCGCTTCGTGGCTGGGGTTTGCGGGTCTCAGCGGTCTGCTGGTGTTCGGTTGCGCGCTCGTTGTCGCGATCCTCGCCCGCCCAAACATGTTGGTGACGAAACGACTGCTCGCGATCGTGGCGATCGCTGCGGCGTTTGCCGGGCTGAGCTTCGTGCCGCCCGCGACGCTCGAATCCGAGGGCACGCTGCGCATCGCCGCGGTGCAGGGCAATTCGAAGTCGGCGATCTTCGACGACCGCGAGAACGGCGACGTCATTCGCGACCACATCGAGGCGACGAGCGCGCTGCTCGATGATCTCGAGGCGAAGGGCGACCGCGTCGACCTCATTGTCTGGCCCGAGAACAGCGGCGAGTTTCAGCTGCCCGAGCAGCACTACCGTTCACTCGAACTGCAGCGGCTCGCCAAACGCGCGGGAGCGCCGATCGTCGCGGGCTCCGTGCTGCAGCACCCTGACGGCACGTTCACGAACAGCACCGTGGTGTTCGACGAGCAGGGTGACTCCGGCTTGCGCTACGACAAGCGGCGACCGGTTCCCTTTGCCGAATACATGCCCAACCGGCCGTTCTTTCGAAGCCTGGCGCCTGACCTCGTCGACCTCGTGCAACTCGAGTACAGCTTCGGGCAGCTGCCGGCCGTACTGCCGATCGAGACATCAGCAGGTGAGATTCGCGCGGGCATCGCTATCTGCTTCGACATCATCTTCGACGACCACGCCGTCGCACTCATGAACGGTGGCGGCGACGCTGCCGAGGTGATCCTCGCGCAGACGAACAATGCCGACTTCGGTCACACCGACCAAAGCGCCCAGCAACTGCAGATCGCGAAGCTGCGCGCGGTCGAGACCGGCCGTGCGCTCGTAAACATTTCGACGGTCGGCACGAGCGCGGTGGTGCTGCCAAACGGCGAAGAGGTGGATCGCCTGACGCCGTTCACCGCCGGTGCAATGGTGGCAGAGGTACCGCTCGTGACCGGCCAGACCCCGGCGCTGCGCTTCGGATCGGTGATTGCCGGGGCTTGGCTTGCCTTGGCCGCGGCTGGTATGTTGCTCAGCCTCGCCGCCGGTCGAGGCCGGCGCGCGCCCGACTCGGGCGAGCCTCGCTAGCCGAAGCTATTTCGAATTGCCGCGGCGCGCCCGCAGCACCTGAAGACGCTCCTCGAGCAGTTCTTCGAGTTCTTCACGGCTGCGCCGCTCGAGCAGCATGTCCCAGTGCGTGCGCTGGTTCTGACCCTTTTCTTCGAACTCGGCGCGCGCCACTCGGCCCGCCTCGTCATCGAGAAACCCGAGTTCTCCGCTTCGCGGGTCGAACCACTCGGGCGGCACCTCTGCCTCGGAGTCGAACATGACCGCGAAGCGGTTGCCCCGGTCAGTGAGGTATTCGACGCGCTTTCGCGGCGCGAACTCGATTCCGTGCTCGCCCTGCAGGCTCGTTGCTCCGATGCGCGCTCCGCGCAGTGTTCGCTCGGCCATGTCTACCTCCATGTCTCGCGTGCCGCGGATGTCGGTATCCGACGAAACGGCTACTGCTTCTTTGCAGCGTATCGCTCTGAGACGCTCGGCAACAGCTTTTGTGCCCGGATCGTCATATTTCGCCGCTACTCTTGAAAGCAGCACGCTTGCATTGAATGCAAGTCTCACCATCACCGCTTCACAAGGAGACATCTTGACTCAGCCGATCGCAGCAGGCAGCCTCGCAGGCAAGCGCGCCCTCGTCACCGGTTCGTCGCGTGGCATCGGCGCCGACACGGTCAGCTACTTCGCGCACGCTGGTGCCGATGTCGTGGTGAATTTTCGCAACAAGGCGCCCCGCGCTGAAAAGCTCGCGGCCCAGCTGCGCGAGCTCGGCGTGCGCGCGCTCGTGCAGGGCGCCGATCTCACCGATGCCGAGTCGCTTGCCGCGATGTTCGCCGAGGTGCAGCGCGAGTTCGGGGGGCTTGACATTCTCGTGCTCAACGCCTCCGGCGGCATGGAGAGCGGCATGGCCGAAGACTACGCGCTGAAGCTCAACCGCGACGCGCAACTCGCGGTGCTCGATGCAGCGCTGCCGCTGCTCGGTGAGGGCTCGCGCGTCGTGTTCGTGACGAGCCACCAGGCGCACTTCATTCGCACCACGCCGACGATGCCAGAGTACGAGCCCGTCGCGCTCTCAAAGCGCGCAGGCGAAGACGCTCTGCGCGAGCGGATTCCCGAGCTGGCCGAGCGCGGGATCGAGTTCGTCGTGGTGTCGGGCGACATGATCGAGGGCACCGTCACGGCGACTCTGCTCGAGCGCGCCAACCCGGGCGCGATCGAAGAGCGCCGCGAGTCGGCTGGCAAGCTCTACAACGTGTCAGAGTTCGCAGCCGAGGTCGCACTCGCCGCGGTCGAGCCCGTTCCTGCAGACAACACGCGCCTGATCGGCGACACCTCAAGCTTCAACGGCTGAGTGCGAGTGAACGAAGCGCTGATCGACCTGCTTCGACACGACCTCGACGCCGCCGACTACCGGGCGGGTGCCGTGCGTGCCCTGCTCGGAGCCGAGGCCGAGGCGGCTCGCCTGCGCGGGGTGCTGCTGCCTGGCAAGCGAGCGCTCGCTCAGCGGGGTGACGAGGCGCTGGCGACCCTGGCGGGCCTGTTTCTGCTTGGCTGCGAGGTGTCGAGCGACGCGCTAGAGCTCGCCCTGCCGCGGCTGGGGGTCGAGGGCGCCCGCAAGCTCGGCCTTGTCTCTGCGGGAGCCACGGGGTACGTCGCAGCACTCTCGCTGAACCCAGTCGAACTGCCGGACCCGCTCGGACCTGGTGCGAGCGGCCATGCCGGCGCCAGCCTGCACTGGTGGATCGTCTCAGACCTCGACGACCAGCTGCGCGTCGGCCCCGCGCGGCCCGACCACGTGATGGGCGTCGGCGGCGCGACCAGGTCGCTGCTCGCGCAGCTGCCGCTCGGGCCCCATGTAACGCTGCTCGGCGGCTCCGTGCTCGACCTCGGCACCGGCTGCGGTGTGGTCGCGCTCATGCTCGCGCACGCGCTTGCCTACCTCGACGTTCAGCGCGTCGTCGCAACAGACATCTCTGAGCGTGCGCTGAGCTTCGCCCGCGCCAACGCGCAGCTGAACGGCCTGCACGGGGCGATCGAGTTTCGTCAGGGCGATCTGTTTGCGCCGGTTGCGGGGGAGCGCTTCGACCTCATCGCCTCGAACCCGCCGTTCGTCATCACGCCGAGATCGTCCGGCGACGACGCCACGCGTTACGAGTACCGCGATGCGGGGCTCGTCGGCGACGCCCTCGCCGAGCGTGTCGTGCGCGAGGCACCGAACCACCTGACCCCTGGAGGCGAGCTCATCTGCCTCGCAAACTGGGAGAGTCCGTGGGGGCAGAACGGTCTCGACCGTGTCAAGGCCTGGGTGCAGGGCGCGGCCGATGCGTCTAGCCCACTTGCCGCCTGGATCATCGAACGCGACCGCCTCGACCCGGTTCGTTACGCGGAGACGTGGGCCCGAGACGGCGGGGCGCGGCCCGGAGACGCCGAGTTCGATGAGATGATGCAGGCGTGGCTCGACGACTTCTCGGCGCGGCGGATCGTCGCGATCGGGCTCGGGTCGATCCGCGTGCGCAGACTCGACCCGGGTGCGCAGACGGTGCAGACCAGCGAAGAACTGATCCGCGCAGAGCATGTCTCCGATCCTTTCTTCGGAAGCTGTCCGGGGTCTGAACTCGCGAACGCCTTCAGACAGGCTTTACGTGTCGCTGAGATGAGCGACGAGCAGATGCTTGACCTGCGCTGGCAGCGAGCAGGCGGGGTGAGCGAGTTGCGTGAGCACAGCCCCGGCGAGGAGGCGCCGCACAGCATCAGGCTGCAGACCGACCGGCCCATTGCCCGCGTGGTGCAGGCCGATACCCTGCTCGCCGCTGCGGTCGGCGCCTGCGATGGCGAACTCACGCTCGGTCAGATCGCTGACGCCCTCGCCCAGATTCTCGAGGTCGACGCCGACGCTTGTGCTGAGGCGCTCACCGCGGGCGTGCGCGAGCTCGTGTGGTTCGGCATGCTCGCACCCGCCTGGCGATAGAATTGGGTTCTATGCTTCGCACGATCGACCTCCGTGGTCAGACACTCTCCCGCGCCGCTCTGCTGAGCCTGGTTCCGCGCGCCGCCGTCGACACCGCCGCAGCGACCCTGCAGGTGCGCCCGCTTGTCGAGGCGGTGAGAGATCGGGGCGAAGAAGCTCTGCGTGAGCAAGCGCGCGACTTCGATCGCGTGCAAGACCATGCGCTGCGCTTGCCGGCCGAAGAGATCGCCGCGTCGCTCGCGAGCTGCCCACCGGAGTTGCGCGCGGCGCTCGAGGCACTCATCGCTCGCCTGCGCGAGGCTTCGGCGGCACAGGTGCCCGCGGAACGAGTAACGACATTCGGCGATGGCGCGAGGATCACCCAGCGCTGGCACCCGGTGTCGCGCGTGGGTCTCTACGCACCAGGCGGCAAGGCCGCCTATCCGTCGTCGGTGCTCATGAACGCCGTGTCGGCGCAGGCCGCCGGAGTGAAGGGTCTCGCGCTCGCTTCGCCGGCGCAGCTCGACAACCGGGGCCGCCCGCATGAATCAGTGCTGTGGGCCGCGGCGCTCGTCGGGGTCGAAGAGGTATACGCCATCGGGGGAGCCGGTGCGATCGCCGCCTTCGCCTACGGCGTGCCGGCGATCGGCCTCGAACCCGTTGACGTGGTGACAGGGCCCGGCAACGTCTACGTCGCTGCCGCGAAGCGCGCGGTCACCGGGCTCGTCGGCATCGACAGCGAGGCCGGCACGACGGAGATCCTCATCATCGCCGACGCGAGTGCAGACCCGGAGTTCGTCGCGGCCGACCTGCTCAGCCAGGCCGAGCACGATGAGGCAGCAGCCTCGGTGCTCGTGACCGACTCCGTCGAACTCGCCGAGCGCGTGCGCGCCGCGGTAGAGCGCCGAGCTACGAGCACCAGGCACGCGGCGCGCGCGCTCGAGGCGCTGAGCGGCCCGCAGTCTGCCGTGATCCTCGTTGAAAACCTCGAAGACGCGGCGAAGGTGAGCAACGCGTACGGACCCGAGCACCTCGAAATTCAAACCGCTGCAAACGACCGTGTGCTCTCCCTCATCGACGACGCCGGGGCGATCTTCGTGGGTGGCTACTCGCCAGTGAGCCTCGGCGACTACCTCGCTGGTTCGAACCACGTGCTGCCGACCGGTGGCACCGCCCGCTTCGCTGCCGGGCTCGGTGCGCACACCTTCTTGCGCCCGCAGCAGATCATTTCATACGACCGCGACGCCCTCGCCGAGGTGCACGAGCCTCTGCTCGCAATCTCGGCAGCCGAGGGCCTGCCCGCCCACGGCGAGGCCGTGAGCGCTCGCTTCGAACTCGAGAGGTAACCCGTGCACTGCCCGTTCTGCCGCCACCCAGACAGCCGCGTCATCGATTCGCGCACGAGCGATGACGGACTCTCGATTCGCCGCCGGCGCTCATGCCCCGAGTGCGGCAGGCGCTTCAGCACCACCGAAACCGCGAGCCTGACGGTGATCAAGCGCTCGGGCGTTGTCGAGCCGTTCAGCCGCGAGAAGGTCATGAGCGGTGTGCGCAAGGCCTGCCAGGGCAGGCCGGTCACCGAAAGCGACCTCGCCGTGCTGGCTCAGCAGGTCGAAGAGTCGGTACGACTGACCGGGCAGGCCCAGCTCGACGCGAACGACATCGGTCTCTCGGTGCTGCCGCACCTGCGCGAACTCGACGAGATCGCCTACCTGCGGTTCGCGAGCGTGTACCAAGCGTTCGAGTCGCTCGAAGACTTCGAGGCGGCGATTGCCGGCCTCAGGTTGCACCCGAGCACCGGCCAGCTGCCCGCTGTCGGCGGCGCCACCACCAACGAGACGGAGTAGCCATGCGCTTCTACCCTGTGCTGTTCAACACCGTCTTTCGGCGCATGGAGCCCGAGAAGGCGCACCACCTCGTGTTTCCTGTGATCAAAGCCGCCGGAGTGTTCGCCCCGATCGCGCGCGCGATCTGCGGGGCAGATCCGCGCCTTCGCGTGCGGGCGCTCGGCCTCGAGTTTCCGAGCCCATTCGGTATTGCCGCTGGCTTCGACAAGAACGCAGATGGCATCACCGGGCTCGGCGCGCTTGGCTTCGGGCATGTCGAGGTCGGCACACTGACCAGGCATGCGCAGCCCGGCAACCCACAGCCGCGCTTGTTTCGCCTGCTAGAGGATCGCGCCCTGATCAACCGCATGGGCTTCAACAACAATGGAGCAGGCGATGCGGTATCGCGAATCGAACGTGCACGCTTGAAGAAGCGTCGCCCCGTGATCGGTGTGAATATTGGCAAGAGTCGCGTCACCGAGGTCGAGCACGCGACCGCAGATTACGTCTACAGTGCTGAGCGACTCGCGCCGATCGCCGACTATCTCGCGGTCAACGTGAGCTCACCGAACACGCCGGGGCTTCGCGGTCTGCAGGAGCTCGATTCCCTCGCGCCGCTGCTCACCGATGTGAAGCGAGTCTCGGGCAGCACCCCGCTGCTCGTCAAGATCGCGCCAGACATGGACGACGAGCAGCTTGACGGAATCGTTCGGCTCGCAATCGAGCTCGGCCTCGACGGCATCATCGCGACGAACACTACGGTGTCGCGCGAGAACCTTCAGGCCTCTGCGGCATCGCTCGACGCGATGGGCGCAGGCGGAGTCTCGGGAGCTCCGCTTCGTGCGCGCTCGCTCGAGGTGCTGAAGCGAATCAGGCTGACCGCGCCAGACCCCGACTTCTGCGTGATTTCAGTTGGAGGAGTGACGACTGCGCGCGACGTGCTCGATCGCCTCGAGGCGGGTGCGACCCTCGTGCAGGGGTACACCGCGTTCATCTACGAAGGGCCGCTTTGGGCCCGCGCGATCAACCGCGGCCTCGTCAGGGCCGGGTACCGCACGCCGCGGGCTTAGTCCAGGCAGAGAAAAAGTGGGATCGGGGCCGAGGCACTGATCCCACTTTCATCATTGCGCTCTTGCGCGCAGAGCTAGCTACTCAGGAAACTGAAAACGCTTCACCTGAGGCTTCGGCATGCGCAGCATTCTGAATTGGAACGCGCGCATCGCGGCGTACCAGCGGTAGCCGGGCTGCAGATTCTGCGCGCCGAACTTGGCGGTGAGCTTGCGTTTCAGTGTGATGCCGAGCAGCACGGCGTCGAGCACCGAGATACCGAGGTAGGCCCAGATCGTGATCAGGCTGTACATCTGGTACTGCGCAGGCAAAAACGTCATGAGCAGCACCACGAGCATCGCTGGAATCAGAAATTCGCCGAGCGAGAAACGCGCGTCGACATAGTCACGTACGAAGCGCCGCTGCGGACCCTTGTCGCGAGGGCCGAGAAAGCGCTCATCGCCCTGCATCATCCCCATACGGGCGCGCTCGCGCGCTTCGCCCTCCTTCTGGCGCTGCAGCTTGCGAGCGGCCTTGTCTCGCGAACCCACGATGGGCTGCGCCTTTGCCGCCTGTGCCTCTTTGCGGCTCGGAGTCGGGCGCCCCTTGCCTACGGGAGTCTCGGTGGGCTGCTCTTCGCCCGCATCAGCGGTGCTGTTCTTGGCCACGCCGTTCCTTTCGCGCTTCGCGCCCGTCGCGGTGTGCCCGGGCATCTCTGTCTCTCTCAAGGATAGTGCGCCAGCGATGCGCCCGGTGGCTGTAGCGCGATAGACTGAACAGTATGAGCGAGACAGTCATGACGCCTGCGCACGAGGTGAACATCACCGATGCCGCACGCGATAAGGTTCGTAAGCTGCTCGAGCAAGAGGGGCGTGACGATCTTCGTCTGCGCATCGCGGTGCAACCCGGTGGGTGCTCAGGCTTGATCTACCAGCTGTTCTTTGACGAGCGTACGCTCGACAACGACGCGGTCGTCAGCTTTGACGGCGTTGAGGTCGTAGTCGATCAGATGAGTGTTCCCTATCTGAACGGGTCGACAATTGGCTTTGAAGACACCATTCAGAAGCAAGGCTTTACCATCGACAACCCCAACGCGCAGGGCAGTTGTGCATGTGGAGATAGCTTCAGCTAACGACACCCCGGCGCGTGTTCAGTAAACCCTCAGCTTCGCGCTAAGCTATTCCAAGAGAGTCATCAGCTTTGTCTGGCACGCAGTCAGAGCGACCGTCAGTTTCGAAAGGTATGCGGTGCGTCCCAATCGTCGAATGAAATGGGCCCTTACCGGTGTCGCGGTCTCCGCGGCGCTAGTGCTCGCCGGGTGCACCCCGGCTCAGCAGCGGGGTTTCCTCCCCGAGGGGTCAACCAACGCTACGGAGCACACTCCGGGCATCACGAGCCTCTGGGTGAACTCCTGGATCGTGCTGCTCGGCGTGGGTTTGATCACCTGGGGGCTTATCCTCTGGGCAACGATCGCGTACCGTCGCCGTAAGGGCCAGACCGGCCTGCCAGTGCAGCTGCGCTACAACATGCCGATCGAGACATTCTTCACGGTCGTTCCGGTGATGTTGATCGTGGCATTCTTCGGCTTCACGGCCCAAGAGATGTCGAAGATCGAGGCACGATACGACAATCCCGAGAACGTGGTTGAGGTTATCGGCAAGCGTTGGAGCTGGGACTTCAACTACCTGAACGATGACGTCTACTTCCAGGGCGTTCAGGTGCAGACCGACGACAACGGCTCGGCGATTCCCGAGACCATGCCTGTGCTGTACCTGCCGGTCGACAAGAAGACCGAGATCCGCATCGAGACCCGCGACGTGATCCACTCGTTCTGGATCGTCGAGTTCCTCTACAAGAAGGACATGATCCCGGGCCAGACCAACTACATGTCGGTCACACCCACTCAGACCGGCACCTACATGGGTAAGTGCGCCGAGCTCTGCGGTGAGTACCACTCGATGATGCTCTTCGAGGTGCGCGTCGTCGAACAAGACGAATACGACGCCTACGTGAAGGCACAGCGCGAAGCCGGCCACGAGGGTCGCATCGGCCTGGAGTACAACCCTCTACAAGAGGAGTTCTTCGGCGATGAGGCTACGGCTCAGAACGAATACGACTTCGGGACCAAGGCTTAACAGTGAGAAGCGAGAGTAAAAAAATGAAGAAGGGCAACGTGATCGTTTCGTGGATGACCTCCACGGATCACAAAGTGATCGGTTACATGTACCTGATCAGCTCGTTCGTGTGGTTCCTGATCGGCGGCCTCATGGCACTGATCATTCGCGCGCAGCTGTTCGCCCCGGGCCTCGAGGTCGTAGCAACCAAAGAACAGTACAACCAGCTGTTCACTATGCACGGAACAATCATGCTGCTGATGTTTGCAACGCCGCTGTTTGCAGGCTTCGCAAACGTGCTTATGCCTCTGCAGATCGGTGCACCAGACGTCGCATTTCCCCGACTCAACGCGTTTGCGTTCTGGTTGTACACCTTCGGGTCGCTCATCGCCGTCGGCGGCTTCCTCACCCCGCAGGGTGCGGCTTCATTCGGCTGGTTCGCATACGCCCCACTTTCTGACGTGACATTCTCACCTGGTGTCGGCGGAAACCTCTGGGTGCTCGGTCTTGGTATCGGTGGTTTCGGCACGATCATGGGTGGCGTGAACTTCATCACCACTATCGTGACGATGCGTGCCCCTGGTATGACAATGTGGCGCATGTCAGTGTTCACCTGGAACACTTTGATCACCTCTATCCTCGTTATTCTTGTGTTTCCAGTGCTCGCGGCTGCATTTTTTGGTCTCGCAGCTGACCGTATTTTCGGTGCACACATTTTTAACGGTGAAGGCGGCGCTATTCTCTGGCAGCACCTCTTCTGGTTCTTCGGACACCCAGAGGTGTACATCATTGCGCTTCCATTCTTCGGAATCGTCTCTGAGATTTTCCCAGTGTTCAGTCGTAAGCCGATCTTTGGTTATAAGACGCTGATTTACGCGACAATTTCAATTGCGGCTCTCTCGATGACTGTTTGGGCTCACCACATGTATGTCACAGGCTCGGTTCTGTTGCCATTCTTCGCACTGATGACCATGCTCATCGCGGTTCCGACTGGTGTGAAGATCTTCAACTGGATCGGCACCATGTGGCGAGGCTCGATCACCTTCGAGACTCCGATGCTCTGGGCACTCGGCTTCCTGGTCTCGTTCGTGTTCGGTGGCCTGACCGGCGTGATCCTTGCCTCACCAGCACTCGATTTCCACATCTCAGATACCTACTTCGTTGTAGCCCACTTTCACTACGTGATCTTCGGCACAGTTGTATTCGCGATGTTCGCCGGTTTCTACTTCTGGTGGCCGAAGTGGACTGGAAAGATGCTCAACGAGCGCCTAGGCAAGATTCACTTCTGGGTACTTTTCATTGGCTTCCATACTACGTTCCTCGTGCAACACTGGGCAGGTGTCATGGCTATGCCACGTCGTTATTACACCTATCTTCCAGAAGACGGTGTGACCTGGATGAACCAGATCTCGACGGTCGGTGCAATGATTCTTGGTGTCTCAATGATTCCGTTCTTGTTGAACGTTTACATCACTGCCCGAAACGCACCTAAGGTTACAGTGAATGACCCCTGGGGTTTCGGTCGATCACTGGAATGGGCAACTTCTTGCCCGCCCCCGCGCCACAACTTCACTTCAATACCGCGCATTCGTTCGGAGTCTCCTGCATTTGATCTCAACCATCCTGAGGTCACTGGTGTGAAGCAACCCGGGCAAGATAACGAACCTGTACTAGCTCAGGCAAAGTAAAGCAGAAGCGAAAGTTATACCATGAAGTCAAACATCGTTATTTTCGGAATTCTGACCGTTTACTTTCTGCTCGTAAGTTCGATCTACACAGCTTGGAATCTGATCACACACGGTTACGTTGAGTGGGCAGGCTCTTTGGTCATCCTGCTTTCGGGCGGTCTCAGCGCAATGATTGCTGTTTACCTGTGGCTAGTACAAAAAAAGCAGGGCGGCGTTCTCATCGAAGATCTCGACGACTCCGACATCGACGACGGTGACCCCGAGCTCGGCGAGTTCAGCCCGTGGAGCTGGTGGCCGCTGGTCCTTGCACTGTCGCTTTCGCTCGTGGTGCTCGGCCTTTGCATTGGATTTAACTTCTGGTTGACGTTCCTCTCTGCGCCGCTGGTGCTTATCGGCGTGATTGGGTGGGTATTCGAGTACTACCGCGGTCACTTCGCACGTTAATTTTTGAGAAAGTTTGCAAGAATTGACACTCACCATCAGGCGAGGGCAAACAGAAGATGCTTCGGCGCTGTTCGCCCTCGCCCGTCAATATCAGACCGGTCGAGAGGCTATTGGCCGCGATGAATTTCTCATCGCCCTCGATAACGTTCTTCGGCATCGTGACCAAGAGACTAACGTGCTCTTCGTCGCCGAACAGAACGATGCGATCGTCGGCTACTCACTGCTGACCGTGTCGCGTCTTCTACACGCCCCTGGCCTCACTGCTCACCTGCAAGAGATTGTGGTCGATGCCGAAGCCCGTGGCGCCGGCGTAGGCGATCGCCTGATGCAGGCGAACGAGCACTACTGCATGGGCAGGGGAGTTCGTCAGCTCTCTGCCTCTACCGCGCGCATGGGATCTTTCTACAATCATCGAGGCTTTGCGGCTGTAGGCAAGCACTACCGCAAGGTTCTAGACCTCGGCTAATCTCGAAAGCCTTCGATGACGAATACGCCAGCGCACGGAAGCCATTCCGTGCGCTTTGACGTATCCGCGGGCACCACGAGCAACTCGGCCGAACAGAGCTCTCCTCGACGCCCCCGAAGGCGTCCCGGCGAGAACCGTGAACGCCTGTTAGCCGCCGGTATCGCTGTCTTTGGTACCTCCGGGTATCACGGGGCACAAACTGCCGCGATCGCCGCCCTTGCAGAGGTGCCGCAACCACACGTGTACGCGAACTTCGCTACCAAGCAGGAGCTCTTTCTCGCCTGCGCCGAGCGCGTGTGCGAGCGGCTAGAGTCAGCTGTCGCCCGCCGGCCTTCTGAGTGCGATCATCGCATGCACAGCGACAATGCTGTGAGCAGAGATGCTGCCGACAATGACGACAGCATGGGCGATGAGCCTATGAACGGCGCCTTTCTGCTGCAGTGCATCGCTGCTTCTGCTGAGGTAAAGCTTCAGCCGGCGCTGGGCGCGCTCTTGCTGCGTCTACAACGCGGGGTAGGGGAGAAACGCGTGCTCGACCTCCTATCTGCCTCTGCACGCGATATTTTGCACAAGAACCGGCCTCCGATTGAGCGATAACCCCTCGCCAAACAGCGTTGCGGAAGCCTTGCTGCGCGCAACAAATTTCCCTTTCTCGAGACAAATACAAAATGGAGAAGGGGGCATCCAACGTCTTCCTGAAGTCTGTGGTCAGTTTGCGTGAGAGCTCGCGCTCTGCTCGCTGCCCACGAGCCCGGAGCACAAGAGATCAGCCGGGGGAGCAGCATGCTCGAGACCTCGATGCTGTCTCTGCACGAGATATCTTGCACAGGAACCGGCTTCCGGCTGAGTGTCAAGCGTCTGGCTCGAGATCCAAATTAGCTGACTAAATTCGACAAGGCACATTATCGATGGATACGTGCTGGCGACCAAGAAAGCACAAGAACCAGCGAGAGGCCCCGACCGGAAGAATCCAGTCGGGGCCTCTCGCCTTGCCGTCGCACTTGGGGCTTAGTGTCCCTCGTGCTCAGCCTGGTCGAGCTCGCCCTGCGAAGGCGGTACGACGCGGTCCTCGAAGAACCAGCGGCTGAAGCCGGCGCGCAGGCGACGCGAGAACGGAATGCGTCCGTCGTCGTTAGGTCGCAGCATGAGTGGCTCGTAGCTGTGGTAGCTGACCAGCTGCCAACGCTCGTACTCGGTCACGGGCTTGTGCACCTCGATGTACTCGCCACCAGGCAGGCGCACGATGCGACCCGACTCGTAGCCGTGCAGAGCGATCGAGCGATCCTTCTTCTGTAGAGCAAGGCAGATTCGCTTCGTGACCGCGTACGCGACGATCGGGCCGAGGATGAGCAGGAGCTGCAGCGCGTGGATCACGCCTTCCATCGAGAGCTGGAAGTGGGTAGCCATCAGGTCCGAGCTTGCACCGGCCCACATGACCGCGTAGAAGGTCACGCCTGCCGCTCCGATCGCGGTGCGAGTGGGGGCGTTGCGCGGACGATCAAGAATGTGGTGCTCGCGCTGATCGCCGGTCACCCAAGCCTCGATGAAGGGGTAGATGGCGACAATCACCAGGAAGATACCGATCACACCAAGCGGAATCAGCATGTTCCAAGACCAGGTGTAACCGAACCACTCGGTCTCGAGCCCCGGCGGGATCAGGCGGAGCATGCCGTCTGCGAAGCCGATGTACCAGTCAGGCTGGGTACCAGCCGACACGGGTGACGGGTCGTAGGGGCCATAGTTCCAGATCGGGTTAATGGCAACGAACGTCGCGATCAGCATGATGACGCCGAAGACGATGAAGAAGAAGCCGCCAGCCTTTGCCGCGTACACAGGAAGCACGGGGAATCCGACAACGTTCTGCTGAGTCTTGCCGGGGCCGGGGTACTGCGTGTGCTTGTGGATCACGACGAACGCGAGGTGAAGCGCAACGAAGAGGATCACGAGCGCGGGCAGCAGCATGATGTGCAGCATGTACAGGCGGCCGACGATGTCGGTGCCGGGGAACTCTCCGCCGAAGAAGAAGAACGACAGGTAGGTTCCGATGACCGGAATGGCCTTGATGATGCCGTCAATGATGCGCAGGCCGTTGCCCGAGAGCACGTCGTCCGGGAGCGAGTAGCCGGTGAAGCCCTCGGCCATTGCCAGAACGAAGAGCACAAAGCCGATCAGCCAGTTCAGCTCACGCGGCTTGCGGAACGCACCGGTGAAGAAGATGCGTAGCATGTGCAGGCCGATTGAGGCTACGAACAGGAGCGCCGCCCAGTGGTGCACCTGGCGCATCAGCAGGCCGCCGCGAACACCGAACGAGATGTCGAGCGTCGAAGCCATGGCCGCCGACATCTCGATGCCCTTCATCGGCGTGTATGCGCCGGTGTAGTGCGTCTCAACCATCGAAGCCTGGAAGAACAGGGTCAGGAATGTGCCTGACAGCAGGATGACGACGAAGCTGTAAAGCGCGACTTCGCCGAGCAGGAACGACCAGTGGTCGGGGAAGACCTTACGGCCGAACTCCTTGACTGCGACACCGATCTTGGTACGGTCGTCAATGTAGCTGGCAGCCTTAGCGGTGAACGTCGAACCGCTCTGACTCTGAGTAGAAGGGGTAGTCACAGTACTCACTTGAGGCGCTCCCAGAAGCTCGGGCCGACAGGTTCTTCGAAGTCGCTCTTTGCGATCAGGTATCCCTCGCTGTCAACAGTGATTGGCAGTTGGGGAAGCGGGCGCTTGGCTGGGCCGAACACGACCTTTGCTTGGTCACTCACATCGAACTGCGACTGGTGGCAGGGGCAGAGCAAGTGGTGGGTGTGCTGCTCGTTCAGCGCCACCGGGCAGCCGACGTGCGTGCAGACCTTCGAGTACGCAACGATGCCGTTGTAAGACCAGTCCTTGCGCTCTTCGGGCTCTTTCAGATCGGCCTGATCGAGACGCATGAGCAGAACAATGGCCTTGGCCTTCTCGTCGAGCACGTGAGTCGCATCGCCCAGATTCTCGGGCACGACGTGGAACACCGAACCGATGGTCACGTCGGCGGCGCGAATTGCGGCACCCACCTCAGCACCACCGAGGTCTCGAGAAAGGCGAGTGCCCTTTTCCCACATGGTGTGCTTGAGCAGTGTTACGGGATCCTGATCTTGCGGAGCGAGGCCGCGCAGCAGGGTGATGCCCGGAATCGGGAACGCGACGAGCGCGCCGATCAGGCTGTTGCGCACCAGCGTGCGCCGCGAGAAGCCGGACTCTTTATCTGCGACCTCGAATACCTCGGCTGCAGCCTCGCGAACCGCCTCATCGCTGGGAACCGGGTGACGCTCATCGATCGACTCATGGTCGGCCATAAGGGCCTTGCCCCAGTGCACTGCGCCGATACCGATGGCGAGCAGCGCGAGGGTCATGCCGATACCGACGAACATGGTGTGCAGACGGATCTGCCACAGATCGCCGGTCTCAATCGGGAAGAACATGTACGCGAGAACCGCGCCAAGGCTTCCTACGATCGAGAGGTAGAAGAGCGTGTAGACGGTGCGCTCTGCACGCTTGTCACGCTTGGGGTCGAGATCGGTGACCCGCTTACGGTGCGGGGGAAGACCGGGGTTCTGAACGACATCGGGCGCGATGATCGCGGTACCTACCGCTGCGCCTGCGTTGTCGTGGCTCTGAGCGGGGACAACGGCGGTTTCGCCACCGCTGTTCTTCGCTTCCTCTGCCATGATGCTCCTTGTTTACTGACTGTTCTGAACGGTGCTGTGTAACGCGTTATCGACTAATTCGACTTCGCCGTGACCCAGACCGTGAACGCGACGATGATGCCGAGACCGATAATCCAGATGAAGAGACCCTCGGCCACGGGGCCGATCGAACCGAGTGTCAGGCCGCCGACTGCGGGCTTCTCCTCGATGTACTTCAGGTAGCTGATGATGTCCGACTTCTGCTCCGGGGTAATGTTCGCGTCGTTGAAGACGGGCATGTTCTGCGGGCCGGTAACCATGGCCTCGTAGATGTGCGTAGCCGGAACACCGGTGAGCTTCGGAGCCCACTTGCCCTCCGTCAGCGCGCCACCCGCGCCAGCCACGTTGTGGCACATTGCGCAGTTGATGCGGAAGAGGACGCCACCGTTTGCCACATCGGTGTCACCAGAGAGGTACTTTGTGTCGGGCAGATCGGGTCCCGGTGCGAGCGAGGCAACATATGCAGCGAGCTGCAGGGTCTGCTCTTCATCGAACTGCTTGGGCTTCACGAAACCTTGCGGTCCCTGGAAAGCGAGCGGCATGCGGCCGGTGCCAACCTGGAAGTTCACAGACGCTGCTCCAGAGCCGATCAGCGAAGGGCCGTCGTTTGTGCCTTCCGCCGAGAGGCCGTGACAGGTGGCGCAGTTTGCGCCGAACAGCTTCTCGCCAGCGCTGATGTTGTTCTCGTCTTGGCTGAACTTCGCCCAGTCAACCTCTGCGCCTGCAGAGGTCTGGTTGAAGCCTGCGTACGCACCACCAGTCACAAGCAGACCAATGGCAACGAGAGCCACGGTTGCGAGGGGGTGACGCCTGCCGGTCTTGCCGGGGTTCTTCTTGAAGAGGGCCATGTTTCTCGGTAACTCCTGAGCTATTTGACCATGTAGATGACGATGAACAGTGCGATCCAGACAATGTCGACGAAGTGCCAGTAGTACGACACGACGACCGCCGTTGTTTCTTCCTTCACAGTGAAGTTCTTGACCGCGTAGATACGGCCGATCACGAAGAGGAAGGCGAGTAGGCCGAGCGACACGTGAATGCCGTGGAAGCCCGTGGTGAGGTAGAACGCCGAACCGTAGGGGTCACCGTTAAAGAGGATGTTCTCTGAGGTAAATGTCGCGTACTCCCAGGCCTGGCCGGCAACAAAGATCGCGCCCAGGAAGAACGTGAGGTAGAACCACTCGACCGTTCCCCACTTGCCGACACCCTTACCGGTTGCGTAAGGCTGCATGCGCTCTGCCGCGAACACGCCCGCCTGGCAGGTGAACGACGACGCAACCAGAATGATCGTATTGATGAGCGCGAACGTGAAGTTGTGCTTAGCGGTCTGCTCGGCCCACAACTCCGGGTTCATCGCCCTGAGTGTGAAGTAGATGGCAAAAAGACCAGCGAAGAACATGAGCTCGCTACCGAGCCACACGATCGTGCCAACGGCGACCGTATTCGGACGCTTGACCGCGGACACGGTTGATTGAGTATTCATGGTGGTTGTCGTCACCCCTCCATTATGGCTGAAAGTTTGATGTGTATCTTCCACATTCACACGGCGCGCCGAACTCTCAGCACCTCGTTTGTGCCAGCCTACCGCGTCCAGGCCTATTCCTTTTCATCAGATGAAGGCGCGACCTGGCTTCGCAACGGCGGCTTTGTCGCGCGTAAGCAATTAGGATCGTACGTATGTTTGATGAACGCAGCTGGCCCGTCGTACTCACCGCGCTACTTGAGGGTGGCGACCTCAGCGTCTCTCAGGCCGACTGGGCAATGGGTGAGTTCATGAAGGGCAATGCGACACACGCGCAAATGGGTGCGTTTTTGATTGCACTGCAGCGTAAGGGCGTCACAGTTGATGAGATCGTGGGCTTCCGCGACGCGATTTTAGCCGAGGCGCGAGAGATCAAGCTGCCAGCGATGTCGCTCGATATCGTCGGCACCGGGGGAGACCGCTTCGGCACCGTGAATATCTCGACGATGGCCTCGGTGATCGCTGCAGCATCGGGCATTCCCGTCGTGAAACACGGCAATAAGGCTGCCAGTAGCAAGTCGGGTTCGTCAGATGTGCTCACCGCGCTTGGAATCGATCTGACGCTCGAACCCGACGCCCTCGCAAGCAGCTTCGAAGAAGCCGGCATTGCGTTTGTGCACGCCGCACGCTTCTTGCCCGGGTTTCGCCACGTCGCCCCCGTGCGTTCCGAGCTCGGCATTCAAACTGTGTTCAACTACCTCGGCCCACTGTGTAATCCGGTGCGGCCAGAGGCCACCGCGGCTGGCGTCGCCGACATTACGCGCGCTCCGCTCTTTGCCGACCTGTTCAGGTTCAGAGGAGCGACGGCGCTCGTGTTTCGGGGCGACGACGGGCTCGACGAGCTGACAACGACCGGCCACTCCCACATCTGGGAGGTCAGCCGAGGCGCGCTCACCGAGCACGATCTCGATCCTCGCGACCTCGGCATCGCCCGGGCCCGAATTGACGATCTCATCGGTGGCACTCCCGAGCAGAACGCCGCAGTCGTGCGGCGTGTGTTCGAGGGGGAGGAGGGACCCGTGCGCGATATCGTGCTGCTCAACGCCGCAGCTGGAATTGTCACCTTCGACCTTGTGCGCGAGCCGGATTCGGTCGACATCCCGATTCTCGACCGTCTCCGCGTCGCGCTCGACACGGCTGCGCAGACGGTCGATTCGGGTGCCGCGCTCGCAAAGCTCGACGCATGGGTAGCATCGACGACTCGTCACGCCCAGGCCGAGTAGCGGGTAAAGCGAGCGCCCGCACCGATGATCGCGGCAACGAAGGGAAACGGCGGCACATCTTGCAGCCCGCAGAAGAGGCCTTTCATAATGAGTGGGCTGCGCACCAATGCCACTGCGAGCGCAATACCGAGCACGCCTGCGACCGCGGTGGCGACGACGCTTTCCATCATGACCGAGGCGAAGATTCGCCCGCCGCTCGCCCCGAAGTCTGGGCTCGCCGCCATGTCGCTGCGTGAGACCGTCCACTGCGCGCCGTGAGGCAGACCGGCGCGCAGCTCCATTGCCAGTACCGGGCCGATCTCTGCGGCCTTATTGCCGCTGACCCAGATCTCGCGACTCACCAAAACCTCTTTTGGTACCGCGTCCTCGCGTTGCACGTAGCTGTAGTACAGCATGTCGATGCGCAGCTCCTGATCCCACTCACCAGCTTTCTGGAGCACGCCGACGATCTGGTAACTGCCGGTGAAGGCCGCAGTCATGCCGAGCGTGGGGTGGGTATCGAGGGGAGGACTGCCGAGTTTCTCACACAGTGGTGCAGAAACGACAATCGGAGGGGCCAATAGCTCGGCATCGTCCGCACTGAACCAGCGCCCTTCTTGCAGCTTGGCGCGATGGATAATCGGATACGCGGGATCATTGTTACGCCCTCGGGCAGTTGAGCCGGCACCTGCACATGGCCGTCGACGAGGCGAGTGGTGTGTGTGAAACCATAGCGCTCGTTCACCGCCGAAAACCGTTCGTCGGCGGCCTTCCAGTCGACGGGGGAGCCGTCTTCGGTAAATATGTCGATCTGTAGCGTCGCGATTCTGTCGCTCCAGCGTTCATTGTTCTCGAGCGTGGTCTGCTTCTGCAGTTCGCCGAGACCTACGACGGCAGCGATTGCGGCGACCGCTACCGCGATGCCAACGAGACTGAGGATCACGCGCAGTTTAGGGGTGCGCAGTTCGCTCCAGGCCTCGCCGAAAGTGCTGAAAATGGCGGTAGAGACGCGCGGCCAGATCGAGTCTCTTTTGGTGGCTTTAGTCTGTGGTCTCGCCTGAACCACTGCGGCCTATCAGTGCTACGTGCTCGGCTGAGTCAACGCGCTTACTGATATCTCTCAGAATATCAAGGCGGCCTCCATCTGGGAGCTCGACATGCTTTGAGACTCCGCTGATCTCGATCAGACTCACCAGCTGGTGCCTGTCTCGCAGACGTCTTCGCCAGGGGAGACCTCGTAGCAGAACTCTTCGACCGGCGCGGCGATGCCCGGAACGAACTGGCGCACCTGGTCACCCTCTTTGAGACCCGACTTGACCTCGACCATCGTGCCGTCGCTGACGCCGAGCTCGACTTTGGTTTCGACAGGGTCGCCGTCGCCGTTCGCAAGCCAGACAACTCCAGTGCCTGAGCCGCCTTTCACCGCGGTTGCCGGGATCGCGATAACGTTCTCTGGGGTGCCGACTGAGACGTTGAGCTGTGCAGGCAGGCCCGGAAACACGATTTGATCTGTGAGAATGCTGCAGCGCACGCTCGTCGCGCCGTCGTCCGAGACCTGTGTGCTGAGGCCCGTGCAGGTGAATGGGGCAGGGACGCCGGTGATCGTCACCTGCGGCTCCGCTGGAGCGTTGAGCAGGCGATACAGTGTCTTCGCTGCGACCATTTTCCAGTTTGACGGTGACGAGGGCCTGCCCGGCGTCGACCACGCCGCCGTCGCCAACATGCACGGCGGTCACTGAACCCGTCGATGTTGCGCGGAGCGTAACGTCGACATCTCGTGCCACCTTGCCCTGCAGTGACAGATCCTTCACGATAGTGGCCGTCTCGACCATCACGACTGGATCAGTGACGGCGCCGCCGGGGGAGACTGCGGTCTGCTGTTCCGACGAGAAGAACGCCATCTTGGCGAGCGACGCGGCGAGCACGCTGAACACGAGCACCATCAAAATCGGAAAGACTCAACGTCTCCAAATCACCATTGATCGTCTCACTTCTCTTCGGGCGCGAGCGTTACTGCTCTTCAACCTATCGGCAGATCGTGCACACGGGGCTGAGAATCACTGCAGAGGCGGGAAGGCATACCTATAGTTCATTTCACTAAGCTGACATAATATGGATTATCGGCAGATTGTGAGGGTTGTTGCTCTGGCCCGAAACCATGACCGCAGGAGGGTCAATTGCAACCCAGGAGCTCACAGGATTGCCGTTGCGTCCGAGGATCGTGCCGTCGGCGACTCCGGCGTATCTGAAACCAACCTTCTGTGCTGTTCTCAGCGATGCGACATTGCCACGCCTGCATTCCCAGTGAAGCCGTTCGAGCTCGCTCCTCTCGAAGATGGGTCGATCACCGCGCGGGTGGCTTCTGACATAAACCCGATCCCGCGATAAAGATAACCGAGCCAGTATCCGATCATCCAACTGTAGGCACTGCCTGCTCGACGAACCATTCGGCATGCTGGTGCTCGTATGGCCATGGCGTCACCATAAACTGCTCGAACAGTGGATCAGTGCAATATCGCGCACCAGGGCGCAATGCTACGGGCAGAGTTTTGCGAGCGTGCGCACGGTGAGTGCGCTGGCACCAAACAGGGCGATCTCCCCCGAGTTCAGCATGAGTGCATCGCTATGCGACGAGGCCGCGATGGCCGCGAGAACCAGCGCGCCAAGCACCAACAGCACGCCACCGATTGTCAATACGATCGATACGATGCGGTTCGTCGTGGCTCCGGTGACACCAAGGCGCCCCTGGCCGCGCCTCGACTTTCGCGGGCCGATCCAAGCAGCGACTGCGAACGCGAGCAGCGACAAAGCCAGCGCGCCAAGCAGGTCACTGGGTCGATGCCACCCGTACTCGAGCAGTTGCCAAGACACCACGCACAGCAGCGCTGTCGAGAGCAGCATCACGAGCCAGCGCACGCTAGCGGGCAGCGCCCACACGAGAGCGCCAACTAGTACCGCATAGACCGTCATGTGGCCACTGGGAAACGTATTCGCGGCATCAAACTCAAGTAGCTGCGGCCGATCCAGCCAACGTTCCTTCAGCACCTGCGATGCGAGGATCGCGAGCGAACTGACGGCAAGAATCGAAACCGTTCTCAGGATGCCGTGCACCCAGAGCGCGATGATCCCAATAACAGCGAGTGCGATAAGCACGTTGGTGGTTGAGACCAGCCTCAACGGCCCGGCAGGATCAGCCTCGAAGGCCGAGGCGTCGAGCACGCTTGCCTCCGCCCTTTGGCCGAGAAAGCTGCCGACCCCGAGCAGGTACGCCAGCCCCCCGACGAGCAGCGCAAAAAGCGCATACAGAAAGGCACGAAGACGAATGGGCATGCGGTGAGCCTAACGATCCAAGCTATCTATCGGCTGAGCGAGGCTGGGGCCGTGTCTCCCCCGCGAGCCGCACCGTCGGCCGTGCGCACGGCCCACAGAGCGAGCGCCGCTGCCGTCGATACGTTCAGCGAATCGACCTCGTGTTCCATGGGAATGGTGACGCGGCGAGTTGCTGCGGCGAGAGCGCGGCGACTGAGCCCCTCCCCCTCGGTGCCGAACATCAGTGCAAGCTTTTCCGGAACGCTGTGCACAAAGTCCGCAAGGTCCTCGGCATCATCGCGCAGCGCGAAGGCGGCGAGCTCGAATCCCGAGTCACGAATCAGCGGCCCGGCTTCGCGCCAGTGCGGCAAGCGCGCCCACGGCACCTGCAGCACCGCTCCCATGCTGACGCGCACTGCGCGCCGATAGAGTGGATCTGCGCAGCCAGGCGTCAGCAGCACGCCGTCGGCGCCGAGCGCTGCGACCGAGCGAAAAATGGCCCCGACGTTCGTGTGATCGGCAAGATCTTCGAGCACGACGATGCGGCGCGACTCGCGGAGCAGCTTGGAAGGGTCGAGCGGCTCGGGCCTGCGCATCGAAGCGAGCGCACCGCGATGCAGGTGAAAGCCGGTGAGGGCCTCGAGCTGCTCCGGCTCCCCCACGAACACCGCGACCTCAGGATGCGCCTCGAGCAGCGGCTCAATGCGAGGCAACCACTGCTCGAGCAGCAGCACCGACCTCGGCGTGTGGCCGGCCTGCAGTGCACGCTCGATGACCTTCGGAGACTCGGCAAGATAGAGCCCTCCCTCGGGCTCGAGCTTGCGGCGAAGCGCGACGTCGGTGAGGCTCGTGAAATCCTCGAGCCCCGGCATGTCGAGGCTCTCGATGCGTTGCACCCTCATGCGGAGCGCTCCCCCTCGTTCCGGCTTTCATCGCGCAGAAACGCGATCAGCTCTTCTGCCGCATACTCGACGGCCTCATAGTGCACCAGATGACCCACATTCGGCACGACGCGCAACTCGGCATCTTCGAGCCGGTGCGCGAGTGCCAGCTGTTCGCTCAGCGGCGTGATGTCGTCGCGATCCCCCGCGATCAGCAGCGTTCGGCCGCTGAACGAATCGGCGTACTCGGTGACGGTGTGCGACACCGACGCTCGAAACGCGTCGAGCAGCGTGCGGCTGTCGGCGAACTGGCTGAAATAGCGATCGTGCTGGTCGTGAATCCACGCCCTCAGCTCGCGGTCGCGGGTCTTGGCCATGAACTCGCTCATGACGCGCACGATGAGCGGGCTTCCGAGCAGCGTGCGCGACGGTGCCTCGGGCAGCATCGCAGCCGCCCGGTAGTAGGCGATTGCGAGCTGCGTCATCACGGCTTGCGGCCCTTCGAGGGCGGGCGCTGAGATCGGGTTGATCAGGGTCGTCGAGCTCGGTGAGAGACCCTGAGATCGTGCGTTCGCGACGACGAGCGATCCGAATGAGTGGCCGAGGATCGCGAACGCCGAACTCTCACTCACCTCTGCGGCGAACTGGCACAGCCACTCGCCATACAGCTCGAGGTTGTGCTCGCGGCCCGGAACCGCAGGCGACTCGCCGAAGCCGGGCAAATCGGGTACGACAATGCGAAGCTCGGGTGCGAGCGCGCTCGCGGCTACCGCGAGACCTTCGAGACCGTGGTGGTCGCCGCGAAAGCCGTGCACGAGAATAAGCGGCGCGCCGTGGCTCGCCCCATATACCCACGCGCGCGTGCGCATGCCAAGGGTGTTGATCTCAGTTCGCTGCGCCGTCGTGCTGCCTGTGCTGCTCTGGCTCAACTGTTTCACCCCACGATTCTATTGGGTGTGGCATGGAGAAACCCGGTGTCGGTGGCTGCGGATAAGGTTGAGCACGAACGAAAGGACCGCTGTGACGAACGCACTCCCCCTCTGGGCCGAGAAGTTGGCCGTGTTCGATACCGAGACCACTGGCATCGACACCGGGCAGGCTCGGGTTGTCAGCAGCACGATCGCGCTGCTCGGCGGCAGTGGCGAGGTGATCGAGCGCTACGACTGGCTGATCGATCCGGGCGTTGAGATTCCTCAGGCGGCAGCGAATGTGCACGGCATCACGACCGAGGTCGCGCGTGCGAGCGGTGTCAACGCGGCTGTGGGGGTTTCGCAGATCGTCGCACAGTTGCTGCAAATGCTCGACAGAGGGGTGCCCATCGTGGCCTACAACGCGCCGTTCGACCTCAGCCTGTTGCGGGCCGAGGCCCAGCGTCACGGTGTCACTTGGCCAAGCGCGATCGCCCCGGTCATCGACCCACTGATTCTCGACAAGCAGTTCGACCGTTTTCGCAAAGGAAAACGCACACTCGAGGTGGTCGCCGCGCACTACGGCGTTCCGCTCGGGCTCGCCCACGACGCGGGCGAAGACGCGATCGCCGCGGGCAAGGTTGCGCAGGCCATCGCGCAGAAGTATGCGAGTGTGCTGCCCGGCGAGGTGATGGATCTGCACCAGCAGCAGATCGGCTGGGCAGCCGCGCAGGCCGCGAACTTTCAGGAGTACATGCGCCGGGTGAAAGACCCCGGTTTCGTCGCGAGTGGCGATTGGCCACTGAGGTAACTGCGGCGGCGGGCAAACAAAGAGAGCGGCGGGAAATTTCCCGCCGCTCTCTTCCAGTCGTTAGGCGCCGAAGCCCTTGAAGCGCTGGTTGAACTTCTCGACGCGGCCGGCCGAGTCAAGGATGCGCTGCTTACCGGTGTAGAACGGGTGCGAAGCGCTCGAGATTTCAACGTCGATCACCGGGTAGGTGGCGCCGTCGAGCTCGATGGTCTTGTCGCTGCTCAGCGTGCTGCGGGTGAGGAAGGTCTCGCCCGAGGCCAGGTCGCGAAAGACGATGGCGTTGTACTCGGGGTGGATGTCGCTCTTCATGGGGTTTCCTTTGGATGTTGCCTTGCGTAGGGCGTGTAACAGCACACCCTGAGGTCTTGGGAATGGTGCGGACGTGCCGACACCAACGATCTAGTTTAGCAGAAATTCGTGGCTTCGCCTACGAATACCTTACGAGCGTGCCACCGCTGCGTACCGTCCGCCCGACTGGCTGAGCTCGAAGGACAAACCGAACGCCGCTTCAAGGTTTGCTTCGGTGAGCGTTTCTGCGATTGGGCCTGCGGCCTGCACGCGACCTTCGCCGAGCAGCAGCACGTGCGTGAACCCAGGAGGAATTTCTTCGACGTGGTGCGTCACCATGATCATTGCCGGCGAACTCGGCGACTGCGCAAACCCCGAGAGCATCTGCAACAGGCGCTCGCGGGCGCCAAGGTCGAGGCTCGCGCTCGGTTCGTCGAGCAGCAACATCTCGGGATCGGCCATGACCGCGCGTGCGATCATGGCGCGCTTGCGCTCCCCATCGCTCAGCGTGCCGAACGGGTGATCGGCGAGGTCGGTGAGCTGCCACTCGGCAAGAATGCGATTGGCCTGACGCACGTCCATGTCGTCGTAGGCCTCGTTCCATCGCCCCTCGATGCCGTACGCGGCGGTCAGCACGAGATTGCGCACGGTCTCGTTCGCCGGAATACGGCGCGCAGTCGCAGTCGATGCGAAACCGAGACGGTTGCGAAACTCCCAAATGTCGAAGGTGCCGAGCCGCTGGCCGAGCACGTCGACATGCCCGGTCGTCGGGTAGTCGTTCGCGGTTGCGAGGCGCATCATCGTGGTTTTGCCCGCACCGTTCGGGCCGAGGATCACCCAGCGCTCAGACTCGTCAACCTCCCAGGTGACGCCGTCGAGAATAGGGCGGCCGTTCCGCACGTAGCTGACATCGCTGAACCGCAACACATTCGTCATGCAAGTAAGCCTATCCTTGTCATCATGACTTCTTTCGGCGCCACACGCCCCCTCGTCGTGCTCGATTGCGACTCCACCACCATTCAAGACGAGGTGATCGAACTGCTGGCTGAGTCGGCAGGCACCCGCGAACTGGTAGCTGAGATCACCGAGCGCGCCATGCGGGGCGAGCTCGACTTCTCGGCGAGCCTCGCCGAGCGCGTCGCCACCCTCGCGGGCACCCCTGAGACGGTCTTTGCTGAGGCATATCAGAAGGTGCGCCTCTCGCCAGGAATTCGCGAGCTCATCTCCGCGGTGCACGAGCGTGGCGGCAAGGTCGGAGTGGTTTCGGGCGGCTTTCTCGAGGTGGTCGATCTGATCGCAGAAGACCTCGGCCTCGACTTCTGGCTCGCGAATCGCCTCGAGGTGAGCGACGGGGTGCTTACGGGACGCACCATCGGTGCCGTGATCGACGCCGAAGCGAAAGCTCAGGCCTTGCGCGCATGGGCCGAACAGACCTCCACTCCCCTGGCACAGACGATCGCCATCGGTGACGGCGCGAACGACCTCAAGATGATGGAGGTCGCGGGTCTCTCAGTTGCCTACAACGCGAAACCGATCGTGCGGGAGCTCGCCGATGTGCAGGTCGAGCACGATCTCAGCCAGGTGATCCCGCTGCTCGACACGCTGATGCCCGTAGCCTAGAAGTTATTCAGCTTCTCGGTCGATTCGGGTATGACCCCGTCGTCAAGCAGCGACTCCCCGAGGCGCTTCAGCGCGGTCAGCGCGACATTCTGGGGCATCGGGCCGTATGAGATGCGAGCCACACCAAGCGCCTCGTACTCTGCCGCGCTCAGCGCCCCCGGTAGCCCGATCACACTCACTCGGCGCTCGCCAATGCCTTCGACGAGCGCCCGCGTTTCATCAGCGTTCAGCACTCCGGGAACAAACACGCACTGCGCGCCAGCCTCGAGATAGGCCCGCCCGCGCAGAATCGCCTCGTCGATTGCTTCTGCGCGGGATCGCCCTTCACTCTTGATGAGGGCGTCCGTGCGCGCGTTCAGCACGAAGTTCAGGCCCTCTTTGAGTGCGGCACCCATTGCAGCGCGCATCACGAGCGCAGACTCGTCGAGCGGGCGCATCTGATCCTCGATATTCGCACCGCACACACCGACCCCGATCGCGCGTCGCACGGCCTCCCCCGCGTCACCGAACCCGCCGTCGAGGTCAGCAGTTACCGGAAGATCTGTGACCGCCACGATGCGTTCGAGTGAGACGAGCATGAGTTCGAACGGAATACGCTCGCCGTCGGGGTACCCGTGGCTCGCGGCAATGCCGTGGCCTGCGGTGGCGATCGCGGTCGTGCCGGGCAGATCGGCGACCACCTTCGCGCTCACGGCGTCCCAAACGTTGACGACGCGCAAGATCTGCGGCGCCTCGTAGAGTGCTGCGAGGGCTCGGGCATCTTCCGCTACGCGCGAAATAGGGCGTGAATTCTCGTTCGTGCTCATGGCTTCACCCTACAGATCTCTGCAGCCGAGCAGAAGGCCTTGACTCTTGGCTCAGTGCCCCATACCGAGGCCGCCGTCGACCGGAATCACGGCGCCCGAGATGTAGCCGGCTTCGTCACCCGCGAGCCATGCCGCGGCCGCGGCGATCTCGTCGACCTGACCGAAGCGGCCGGCGGGAATCGAATCGAGGTACTTCTTTTGCTGCTCTTCGGGAAGAGCTGCGGTCATGTCGGTTTCGATGAAGCCCGGAGCGATCACGTTCGCGGTGATGCCTCGGCTGCCGAGCTCGCGAGTGAGCGAGCGGGCAAAACCCACGAGGGCGGCCTTCGACGATGAGTAGTTGATCTGGCCGGGCGAACCATAGAGGCCGACGACGCTCGAGATCAGAATGACGCGACCGAAGCGACCTTTGAGCAGCCCCTTGGCGGCGCGCTTGACCACGCGGAACGTGCCGGTGAGGTTCGTGTCGATGACCTCAGCGAAGTCTTCTTCGCTCATGCGCAGCAGCAGCGTGTCGCGAGTGATGCCCGCGTTCGCGACTACGACCTCGACGGCACCGAGCTGTGCTTCTACCTCGGTGAACGCTGCGTCGATCGAGGCTGAGTCATTCATCTCGGCGCGCACCGTCAGCGATCCCTCTGGGCCCTCGCCAGAACGAGCCGTGACGGCGACGCGGTGCCCCTCGGCGATCATGCGCTGTGCGATGGCGTAGCCGATGCCACGGTTGCCTCCGGTGACGAGTACGGTGCGTGGGGTGCTCATGTTGATCCTCTCATCCGGCGGCGCCGCGCTGTGGGCGCCACCCGGCAACTGCATTCGATGACGCCCAGCCTAGTGGTAGCGAGGCGGAGTAGGCTTGTTCGATGTGGCTGGGCAGTACGAGGTGACTTCGGTCGGGGTGAACCCCGCGAAAGATCGTGCCTATCGAATGCGCATGTACTTCGCCACGATGACGTTGCGCGTGCTGTGCATCGTTTCGCTGTTCTGGGTGCGCGGGCCGTGGATCATTCTGGTCGCGATCGGAGCGATCGTGCTGCCCTACGTCGCCGTGCTCATCGCGAACGCGGTGTCGCACGTCGGTGGCGAAGCTCACGAGACCCCCACTCCCCTCGAGCTGACCTCGGGCGAGATGGGCGACGCCTCGGCAAGCGCTGATGCTCGACCCGCCGCGGGTGCGAATGAGACCGCGCAGAGCGACGTGCCCGCCGCCTCGGCGCTCATCGTGGTCGATGCACCGACCGAGCGCCGTGCGGCGCGCGACGAGAAGAGCCGCGACGAGAAGAACTCCGACGAAAAGAACACCGACGAGGCCGGTTCGAACGGCGACACCGGGAGTGCCGGTGACGCCGCATGATCGACCTACTTGGTGGCGAGGCCGCCTCGCAGCATGAGTGCTCGCGATCGGGCTGCCGGCACGAAGCGGGCTGGGCGATCCTCTGGCGAAACCCGAAGATTCATACTGCCGATCGCCGCAAGACCTGGCTCGCCTGCGACGAACACTGCGAGTATCTGCAAGACTTTCTTGAGGCGCGCTCGTTTCCGCTCGAAGTGCTGCCCTTGAGCGAACTACTGGCGCGCACATCACCCGAGGAGCACCTCTCATGAGCACCGACACGCAGCACGGTTGGAGCTTTCTGCGAAGCCGTCGCTGGCTCGGCTATTTCGCGCTGTTCATCGTGTTCTCGATTGCGTGCGTGTGGCTCGGTAACTGGCAATTCGAACGCCGCGCCGAAGCGCGTGCCGAGATCGCGAGGATCGACGCAAACTACGACGCCGCGCCCTTGGCCCTGAGCGATGCCCTCCCAGACCCGACAAGCTTTGACGAAGACGAGCACAAGTGGCAGCCAGTTGAAGTGCGGGGCGAGTATCTTGACGGCGTCTACCTCGCGCGCAACAGGCCTGGCCCGCAGGGCGTCGGTTCTAATCTGATTCAGGCGTTTCGTGACGAGCGCGGCCAGGTCTTCTTCGTCGACCGCGGTTGGGTGGCGGTATCAGGCGCCGATGAAGTGCCCGCAAACCTGCCTGTCGCACGTGGCGGAGAGATCACGGTCTTGGCGCGGCTACGTGCGAGCGAACCGGAGATTCAGGGCAGAAGCTCTGCGGGCAACTCGGTAGCGAGCATCAACCTACCCGAGCTCGCGCGGCTGAGCGGCACGAGCGATACGGCGCTCACCGGCGCATACGGGCAGCTCATCTCTGAGGCGCCTTCGAGCGAAACCGGCGTCTTGGCAGAACGGCCCGAGAGAGACGAGGGGCCGCATCTTTCTTACGCCTTGCAGTGGTACGTGTTCATTCTGATCGCGGGCATCGGGGTCGCATATGCCGCACGTCAGGAATATCGCAATCTCAACGCGGGGGGCGAATCTGTGCGTCGTGAGGACGCAAGGCGAGCCGAGCGGAAGCTTCGCCGCGGCCCGAGCGACGCTGAGGAAGAAGACGCCCTGCTCGATCGGTAGCACCCCGCTGCTACGAGCAGGCGCACCCCAAGTTCGCAAGTAAAATAGGCGGAATGCACACACCCACTGAGCAGCCACGTCGCCGGACGCGCGTCGCCCGCGCAAGCTGCGCAACGCTCGTCCTGTCGATCGCTCTGTCGCTTGCCGCGTGTTCGAACGTGCCAGAACCGAAAGAGAACATCGACTCCCTGACCGCCGTGACCGAGGCACCAGCTCCCCCGGCGGCCGCCGAAGAGTACGACATCGAACTGCACCCAGAGCCGATCGTCGATCCGCTTGACTGCACGCCCTATCTCGTGGTCACTGCGCGGGGCACCGGCGAACCGAACAAGGGGCAGCTGCTCTCACCGGTCGCTCGTGCCATCCGCGACGCGCTTCCCGACCAAGTGAAGACGCTCAATCTGAAGTATCCCGCGAGTACCGACGTCAACGAGGGCGGCACATATGCGGCGCGCCTGCTGCTCGACACGCTCAACGTACAAGCCGACGCGTGCCCGATGCAACGCTTCGTGCTGCTCGGCTACTCGCAGGGCGCCCTAGTCATTGGCGACGTGCTCTCAGCGCCTGAAGGCAGGCTCGTAGGCGGCACGGTAGGTCAGCTCAGCGACGAGGCGACTGCCCGAATCGTCGCCGTAGTGCTCTATGGCAACCCTCGTTTTTCGGGGGGTGAAAGCTACGACTTCGGAACCTTCGACGAGACGATTGGCGGCATTCTTCCCCGTACTCCCGGAAGCCTCGCACCGTTCGCTGAGCGTATTCGAGACTTCTGCGTGGCAAAAGACTTCATCTGCCAGAACAGCCTCGACCTCGATGAGAAGGGGCATGTCGCCTACTTCAAGAACGGCATGCAGCAGCAGGGCGCTGATTTCGCGCTCGATCTGATCAGGCAGTCGGCTCTCGCGCCGACCGTGCCGCAGCCCGCTGAGACACCCGAAGCCCCTGCTGACATCGCGCAGCAGTAGCGCGACACAGCAGGTGAGCCCGAGCAGGAGCTAGGCGAGCTCGATCAGGTCGAGGTAGTCCTTCGTCCAGTGATCTTCGGTGCCGTCTGGCATGATGAGCACGCGCTCGGGGTTCAACGATTCGACTGCGCCCGGGTCGTGCGAGACGAGCACCACAGCGCCCGCGAAGTTCGCAAGCGCATCGAGAATCTCGGCGCGGCTCGCCGGGTCGAGGTTGTTGGTGGGCTCGTCGAGCAGCAGCACGTTCGCGCTCGAGACGACGAGCATCGCGAGCGCGAGACGAGTCTTCTCGCCGCCCGAGAGCACGCCCGCGGGCTTGTGCACGTCATCGCCGGTGAACAGGAATGAGCCGAGCACCTTGCGTGCCTCGGTCTCGGTGAGGTGCTGCGACACCGAGATCATATTTTGCAGCACGCTCGCCTTCACATCGAGCGTCTCGTGCTCCTGCGCGTAGTAGCCGATCTTCAGGCCGTGCCCGGGCTCGAGCTGCCCGGCGTCGGGCTCGTCGACGCCGGCGAGAATTCGCAGCAGCGTCGTCTTGCCTGCACCGTTGAGGCCCAGCACCACGACCTTCGAGCCGCGGTCGATCGCGAGGTCGACACCGGCGAAGATTTCGAGCGATCCGTACGACTTCGAGAGTCCCGAAGCCATGAGCGGCGTCTTTCCGCAGGGCGAGGGATCAGGAAACCTGAGCTTCGCCACACGATCGACCTGGCGCACCTCATCAAGGCTCGACAGCATCCTCTCCGCACGCGCAACCATCTGGTGCGCGGCAGCGGCCTTCGATGCTTTCGCGCCGAACTTTGCCGCCTGATCCTTGAGCGCCGATGCCTTCTTCTCGACGTTCGCGCGCTCCTTGCGGCGACGTTCTTCGTCTGCGGCGCGCTGTCGAAGATAGAGCTTCCAGCCCATGTTGTACACGTCGATCAGCTGCCTGTTGGCGTCGAGGTAGAAGACGCGGTTCACCGTCTCCCCCACCAGCTCGACGTCGTGACTGATAATGATCACGCCGCCCCGGTAGCTCTTCAAGAACTCGCGCAGCCACACGACGCTGTCTGCATCGAGGTGGTTCGTCGGCTCGTCGAGAATCATGGTGTCGGCATCGCTGAACAGAATGCGCGCGAGCTCGATGCGCCGTCGCTGACCGCCAGAGAGGGTGCCGAGCGGCTGATCGAGCACGCGGTCGGGCAGGCCGAGGTTGTGAGAGATCGATGCCGCCTCGGCTTCGGCGGCGTACCCGCCGAGCGCTTGGAAGCGGTCAGTGAGATTGCCGAAGCGCTTCATCGCTTTCTCTGCAACGCGAGGATCATCGCTGGCCATGTCCTGCGAGGCCTTGGTGAGCTGCTGCGTGATCGTGCCGAGCCCTCGCGCGTCGAGAATGCGGTGTCGGGCGAGCTGCTCTGGGTCGCCCGTGCGAGGATCCTGCGGTAGAAAGCCGAGCTCTCCGCTCACCGTGATCTTGCCCTCGGCGGGCTGCAGTTCGCCCGAGAGGGTGCGCGTCAGCGTGGTCTTGCCGGCGCCGTTGCGGCCGACGAGACCGATCTTGTCGCCCGGGTTCACCCGAAAGCTGACCTCGCTCATGAGGCGCCTCGCACCGACATCGATCGCGAGGTTCTCGACGGTAATCACAGTGGTATTTTCCTTAGTTACATGCGGGAGTGTCTACTGGTGTTTCAGGCAGACGAAAGAAGCCGGCGGCGGCGTTTCAAGCTCTCGCGTGGTGGGTCTGGCGGCGCGCGTAGCGCGCGGGAAGCGAGAGGTTGAAATGCCGCTGCCGGCTCCGATTCAACGGATCTAGATCGCGAAGCCCAGCGCTCTCATCATGTCGCGCCCATCATCGGTGATCCGCTCGGGCGTCCACGGCGGCATCCACACCCAGTTGATGCGGAAGGCACGCACGAGCCCGTCGAGCGCTTCTGCGATGTCGTTCTCGATCACGTCGGTCAACGGGCAACCCGCGCTCGTGAGCGTCATCGAGATGACGAGCGCGTCGTGCTCTTCGTCGAAGGCGAGATCGTAGATCAGGCCGAGGTCGACGATGTTGACGCCAAGCTCGGGGTCGCTCACATTCTTGAGCGCCTCGAGCGATTGCTCTTTGAACTCGGGGTCGATCGAGGCGACGCCTGCTGTCTCAGTCATGACGCTAGCTTACGTCGTTGCGTCTGCGGTGAGAAAGCGATCGTAGCCCTCGGCCTCGAGACGGTCGGCCAGCTCGGGACCACCCTCTTCTGCGACGCGGCCGTTCACGAAGACGTGCACGAAGTCGGGCTTGATGTAGCGCAGGATGCGAGTGTAGTGGGTGATCAGCATCACGCCGAGACCGGTGTTCTGCTTCGCGCGGTTCACGCCCTCCGAGACGATCTTCAGCGCATCGACGTCAAGACCCGAGTCGGTCTCGTCGAGCACTGCGAAGCGCGGCTTCAGCAGTTCGAGCTGCAGAATCTCGTTGCGCTTCTTCTCGCCGCCCGAGAAGCCCTCGTTGACGTTGCGCTCGGCGAACGACGAGTCCATGCGCAGGTCTTCCATCGCGCCGCGAACGCTCTTCATCCAGTCGCGAATAGCCGGCGCTTCGCCGTCGATCGCGGTCTTGGCGGTGCGCAGGAAGTTGGCGTTGGTCACGCCGGGAATCTCGACGGGGTACTGCATCGCGAGAAACAGGCCTGCCTGGGCACGCTCGTCGACGCTCATCTCGAGCACCTCCTCGCCGTCGAGCAGGATCGACCCGCCGGTGACCTCGTAGCGCGGGTGGCCTGCGATCGCGTAGGCGAGCGTTGACTTGCCCGAGCCGTTGGGGCCCATGATCGCGTGGGTCTCGCCCTGGCGAATGGTGAGGTCGACACCCTTGAGGATGGCCTTTGCACCCTGCTCGGTCTCGACGCTGACGTGCAGATCCTTGATCTCAAGAACGGAACTCATGCTGCAATCTCTTTCGTAACTGTGGGGTCGATATATACGTCGTCACCCTCGATTTCGACGACGTAAACGGGTACCGGCTCGAACGCCGGAAGGTTGCCTGGCTTGCCAGTGGTGAGCGAGAACGCTGATCCGTGTGCCCAGCACTCGATCTCGCCGTTCTCGACGAAGCCCTCCGAAAGACTGATCTGCCCGTGAGTGCAGGTGTCACCGATTGCGTGCACCTGCCCCTCACCGTCGAGCACGATCGCGATGGGCACGCCGTCAAGCACGACGCGAACCGCCTGATCCTGGAAGAGCTCCGTCACCGAGAGCGCCTTGTGACGGGTCACGCACGCACCGATTCTGCGAGCTCGGCCTCTACCGCGGCGCGCAGGCGATCCTCGGTTTCGGTGTCGCCGATCTGCTGAATGACCTCGAGCAGGAAGCCGTGCACCACCAGCTTGCGGGCCTCGTCTTCAGAGATGCCGCGGCTGCGCAGGTAGAAGATGTGCTCGTCGTCGAAGCGTCCGGTTGCCGAAGCGTGGCCGGCGCCCTCGATGTCACCGGTTTCGATCTCGAGGTTCGGGATCGAGTCGGCGCGAGTACCCTCGCTGAGCACGAGGTTTCGGTTCTGCTCGTAGCTGTCGGTGCCGGTTGCGCTGTTGCGAATCAGCACGTCGCCGATCCACACGGTGTGCGCGCCCTCGCCCTGCAGCGCGCCCTTGTAGTTCACGCGGCTGCGGGTGTGGGGAGCATCGTGATCCATGTAGACCTGGTGCTCGAGGTGCTGGCCGGCATCGGCGAAGTATGCGCCGAGTGCCTCGCCGTTCGCGCCTTCGTGGTCGAGGTGGATCGAGGGGTTCAGGCGAACCAGCTCGCCGCCGAGCGAAACCACGATGTGCTTCAGCGTCGCGTCGCGCCCAACTGATGCGTAGTGCGAGGCGAGGTGCAGTGCGCTGTCCGCCCACTGCTGCACGCTCACGACGGTGAGCTCAGCACCCTCGCCGACGACGATCTCGACGTTCTCGCTGAGCTGCGCGTCGCCCGTGTTCTCGATGATCACGAGGCCGCGCGAGTTCGGCTTTGCCTCGATCACCGTGTGCGCGGCGCGCGCGGCAGTGCCGAGCGAATCGCGCGACACGATCGCGGTGACCGGCTCTTCAGACGAAACGGTAACGAGGTGCGCCTCGCCGAACGCCGACCACGCCGCTGCGGCGCCGAGCTCTTCGGGAGCGCCGGCGCGGCCGATACGGGCATCGCCGCGTGCGATCCACTCGCTCGACACGCCAGCAACCTCGGTGACCGAAAGCGGGGTGCGCGAGCCGTCGAGCTCGCCGTTCAGCAGGTGATCGATCTTGGCGACCGGGGTGTACTTCCAGTTTGCCTCGCGGCCGGTCACTGCAGCGAAATCGCCCACCTCGGTCGAGGTGAAGCGGGCGCTGCGGGTCTGCACGGGAACGTGCTTTGCCGCGCCCTCGGCATCCCAACCACCGTCGGAGTGAGCCTTGAATCCGTGCTGTGCGGTCTCGTTAACAGGAGTCTCTTCTACAGAAGCCAGCGCCATTATCCGACGGATCCTTCCATGCCCATCTCGATGAGCTTGTTCAGTTCGAGTGCGTATTCCATGGGCAGCTCACGAGCGATCGGCTCAATGAAGCCGCGAACGATCATCGCCATTGCCTCTTCCTCTGCGAGCCCGCGGCTCATGAGGTAGAACAGCTGATCCTCGCTGACGCGCGAGACGGTGGCCTCGTGGCCGAGCTCTGCGTCGTCGGTACGAATATCGATCGCCGGGTAGGTATCGCTGCGCGAGATCGTGTCGACGAGCAGTGCGTCGCACACCACCGAGTTGGCCGAGTGGTGCGCGTTTGCGTCGACGCGAACCTCGCCGCGGTAGCCGGTGCGGCCGCCGCCACGTGCGATCGACTTCGACAGAATCGACGACTTGGTGTGCGGCGCGAGGTGAATCATCTTCGCGCCCGCGTCCTGGTGCTGCCCGGGCCCTGCGAACGCGACTGAAAGCGTCTCGCCCTTTGCGTGCTCGCCGGTCAGGTAGATCGACGGGTACTTCATGGTGACCTTCGAACCGATGTTGCCATCGACCCACTCCATGGTCGCGCCAGCCTCTGCCACGGCGCGCTTGGTGACGAGGTTATAGACGTTGTTCGACCAGTTCTGAATGGTCGTGTAGCGAACGCGCGCGTTCTTCTTCACGATGATCTCAACCACGGCGGAGTGCAGCGAGTCGCTCTTGTAGATCGGCGCGGTGCAACCCTCGATGTAGTGCACGTAGCTGTCTTCGTCGGCGATGATGAGCGTGCGCTCGAACTGGCCCATGTTCTCGGTGTTGATGCGGAAGTAGGCCTGCAGCGGAATCTCGACGTGCACGCCCTTCGGAACGTACACGAACGACCCGCCCGACCATACTGCCGTGTTGAGCGCGGCGAACTTGTTGTCGCCCGAGGGGATTACCGTGCCGAAGTACTGCTCAAAAATTTCCGGGTGCTCTTTGAGAGCGGTGTCGGTGTCGAGAAACAGCACGCCCTGGGCCTCGAGATCCTCGCGAATCTGGTGGTAGACGACCTCAGACTCGTACTGAGCTGCGACGCCCGCGACGAGGCGCTGGCGCTCGGCCTCTGGAATACCCAGGCGCTCGTACGTGTTCTTGATCTCTTCGGGCAGCTCTTCCCAGCTGGTCGCCTGCTTCTCGGTCGACCGCACGAAGTACTTGATGTTGTCGAAGTCGATGTCGCTGAGATCGGCGCCGAACGTAGGCATCGGCTTGCGCTCGAAGATCTGCAGTGCCTTCAGGCGACGCTGCAGCATCCACTCGGGCTCATTCTTGAGCGCCGAGATATTGCGCACGACGTCTTCGCTCAAACCGCGCTGCGCGGTCTCGCCGGCCTGGTCAGCATCGTGCCAGCCGAACTCGTACACCCCCAGACTCTCAAGTTCTGGGCGGTCAATCAGCACTTCTGGCATCGTGTCATCCCTCATTCTTCGTAGCGCTACTCGAGAACCGGTGCGCACACGAGAAGTCGGGTACACAACTGGTTCCCTGCAGCGGTGCAGTATTCTGGGCGTGAACGGAGCAGGCACACGGTAGCGCTCGCCACCGATGATTGCTCCGAGTTACGCAACCACAGCTTCTCATTCTACAGATTCCGCCTGAAAACGGGAATAGGCTGGGGCGCCTGTCGCGACACGCGATCGGCGGTGAGAGCTGCTGAGAGGAGTCGTTTTGTCAACCGCGAAGTCAGCCGCGAGTTCCGCATCGGTCGTCACGAGCAGTTTCGAGGATCGCCCCTCGCGCTGGTTGCGCATCTTTGCGTGGGCTTCGTTCGTGTTGAACACGCTGATCATTGCCACAGGTGGCGCCGTGCGCCTTACGGGTTCGGGTCTCGGCTGCTCGGAGTGGCCGCTCTGCACTCCGGGATCTCTGGTGCCGACGCCCGAGCTCGGCGTGCACGGCCTGATCGAGTTCGGCAACCGCACCATCTCTGGCCCCCTGCTGCTCGCCGCGATTCTCGTGGTCGTGCTCGGCTGGCGAATTCGCAAGTCGCGGCACGATCTGTTCGTGATCTCGTGGATTGTGCTCGGTCTCGTGCTGCTGCAGGCCTTCGTCGGCGGCGTGATCGTGTGGGAAGAGCTGAAGGCCGTGCTCGTCGGTTTTCACTACACCGTGTCGCTCATTATCGTGTGCGTGACTGTCGCCTACCTTGCCCGCATGTACGAACCCTCCGGCGCCCGTGAGCGCGTGGTGCCCCGTGGCTTCGCGGTGCTGACTCACATCACCACGTTTGTGATGGCGATCGTCATCTTCATCGGGGTGCTCACAACCGGGTCGGGCCCACACTCGGGCGACGCAGACGTCGTGCGCGATGGCTTCGATGCAACCCTGCTCAGCCACGTACATGCGTGGCCCGGGTACCTGCTGGTGCTGCTCACCGTGGTGCTGCTCGTGTGGGCTCGCCGCGACAAGCTACGCCCAGCGAAGTGGTGCACCGCGCTACTCGCGGTGCAGGTGGTGCAGATCGCTGTCGGCATCTACCAGGCACGCAACGGCCTGCCGCCGCTCGCCGTCGGCGTGCACATGGTGCTCGCCTCGCTCACCGCTGCGACCATGACGGTCGCGGTGCTGAAGCTCAAGCGGCCAGCGAGCGACGCCTAAGGCGGCCCTGCGCCAAGGGCTAGACCGTCGCGACGATCTCTGCGTGCGGCATGAGCATCCAGCCATCCGGGTCGGCCGCCCAGCGCTCCCACCCCTTCGAGATGCGCTCGAGCCTGTCGCGATCGGCGAGCCCGAGGCGAATCGCATTGTCTGCGAATGCAGAGGCGACCGCGCGCTCGGCCCACATGCCGCCCCACCAGGCGCGATCCTCGTCGTTTTCGAACAACCAGAGCGAAGCCGTGCACGCAACCTGCTCGAAGCCTGCGTCGCGCGCCCACTTCTTGAGGTGTCGCCCGGCGGCGGGCTCGCCGCTGACTCCGCGGTGCACCTGCAGGTAGAGCGCGAGCCAATCCTGCAGCTCGGGCATCTCGGGTGAGATGATCACTCCCTCGTAGTCGACATCGCGGGCGGCCACCGAGCCTCCCGGGACCGTCACTCGACGCATCTCTCTGAGCATCGCAACAGGGTCGCCGACATGCTGCAGCACCTGGTGCGCGTGCGTCACGTCGAAGGTGTCGTCTGCGAACCGCAGCGCGTAGGCGTCTCCGGTCTCGAAGCTGAGATTTGTGAGCCCGAGCGGCGCCGCATCGGCGCGCGCCTTCTCGACCACGTCTGCCGCCGCGTCGACGCCGACGACGGCGCCGGGGGCAAGGCGCTCGGCGAAGTCCATCGTGATCGTGCCAGGCCCGGAGCCGATGTCGAGCAGGGTTGCGCCGGGCCGCAGCTTCGACTCCAGATAGGCCGCGGAGTTCTCAACCGTGCGCCAGGTGTGCGATTTGAGTACGCTTTCGTGGTGCCCGTGGGCATATGCATCAGCCATGCAGCGAGCTTAGCGCTTCGTCAGAGCGCCGCGAGCGCCTGCTCGATGTCGGCCCAGAGGTCTTCGACGTGCTCGATGCCGATGCTGAGCCGCACGAGCGACTCGGGCACGGCGAGCGGCTCCGAGGGCTGCCGGCGACGACGCTCGGCAAGGGTTTCGACGCCACCGAGGCTGGTCGCAGGGGTGATGAGGCCAAGCGATTCAACGAAGCGTTCTGCAGCCGCCGCTCCCCCGGCGAACTCGATCGATATCATGGCGCCGAAGCCGCCCATCTGAGCCGCTGCGAGCCCGCGCCCCGGGTCGGTCGGCAGGCCAGGGTAGCGCACCCGCGAGAGCTCTGCGCGTTCTGCGAGCCTCGGGGCCAGCTCGGCGGCCGTCTGCTCTGCGCGATCGAGCCGCACGGCGAGGGTGCGCAAGCCGCGAAGCGCAAGCCAGGCCTCGAACGGGCCCGGAATCGAACCCTGCAGCGTGCGCTTCGCAAGCAGCCGCTCGCGCAGCGCGACATCTGAGGTCACCGCCAGGCCGAGCAGCACATCAGAGTGACCTGCGATGAACTTCGTGGCCGAGTGCACCACGAGGTCGGCGCCGAACTCGAGCGGGCGCTGGCGCAGCGGTGTCGAGAACGTGTTGTCGACCACGACAATCGCGCCGCGCTGCTTCGCCGCCGTGATCAGAGTCGGCAGGTCGAGCACGTCGAGCAGCGGATTCGTCGGCGACTCGAGCCAGACCAGATCGGCTCCGTCGAAGGCTGCGATCGTCTGGTCGACTTGCGTGGGATCGACCTCGCGCAGCACGAGCGCGCCATCGGCGTGAAGCTGCCGCGCGAGCCCGATCGTGCCGTTGTACGAGGTACCGGGAACGACGGCCACTCCCCCGACTGGCACGAGCGAGAGCGCCGCCGCTACCGCCGCCATGCCCGAGGCATACGACAGGGCCGGCACCGGCGATCCCTCGAGCTGCGAAATCGCTTCTTCTAAAGGCTCCCAGCTCTCGTTCGAGAAACGCGCGTACACGCGGTCGCCCGGCTGCGGCACTGCCGATCCCACGTACGTCGATGTCAGCGTGATTGGCGGGTTGAGCGAGCTGCCAGTTTCTCTGGGTGGCCTGCCGAGTGAGACGACGGACGTAGCTGGGCGGTGTTGCTCGGAGTAGGCTGCCATGGAGACAGCATAGGCCGCGGCCGTTTCAGGAAGTTGTTGCGTTGCCGCGTATTACGTTGCCGCGAGTTTCGCTCACTAGAACGGCAGCAGCGGGTCTACCGCGATGGCGAGCGAGAGCAGCGAAAGATAGGCGATCGAGCCGTGGAAGACCTTCATCGGCTTGCCCTCTTCGCCCCGAATCGCGCTGCCGTAGAGGCGATGCGACTCGAAGACGAACCAACCGCCTGCCGCAAGCGCTACGACCGTATAGACGATGCCCATGTGCGCAACCGGAATGAGCAGCAGGCTCGAGGCGAACGTCGCCCACGCGTACAGGATGATCTGCAGGCCGACGGTGACGCGACCGCGTACGACGCCAAGCATTGGCACCCCCGCGTTCGCGTAATCGTCGCGGTACTTCATCGAAAGCGGCCAGTAGTGCGGCGGCGTCCAGAGGAAGATGATCAGGAAGAAGATCCAGGCGGGCCAATCGAGCGAACCGGTGACCGCAGCCCAACCGATGAGCACCGGGAAGCACCCGGCGATGCCGCCCCAGATGATGTTCTGCTCGCTGTGGCGCTTGAGCAGCAGCGTGTAGATCACCACGTAGAAGAAGATCGCCGCCGCCGAGAGCGCTGCCGCGAGCCAGTTCGTCGTGAGCCAGAGCCAAGCCACCGAAAGCACACCGAGCACCCAAGAGAAGACGAGGGCGTTTCGATCACTGATCTCGCCGGTGACGAGTGGCCGCTTCGAGGTGCGCTTCATGCGGCGATCCATGTCGCGGTCGATGTAGCAGTTGAACGAACCGGCCGAGCCCGCGCTCATCGCCCCGCCGAGCAGCGTGGCGAGCACGAGCCAGAGATTCGGCAACCCACCCTCAGCCAGAATCATGGCCGGCACCGTCACCACCAGCAACAGCTCCATCACACGCGGTTTGGTGAGCGAAACGTACGCCTTCACCGTGCGCGCGAAGCCGATCTTTTGCGGTCGGGCACCTGACTGAACTGAGGAGAGAGTTTCGGTGGACATCGTGTTCTATCGTACCCTCTCGCACGGTAGGCTTGTTCTGGTGCTCGGCGGGGCTGCGTCGAGCCTTCAAAAACTTGAGAGAGGCCGGTCAGTGGGCGAAGTATTGCAGTGGGATGAGCTCGACGATCGCGCGGTGGATACTGCGCGCGTGCTCGCAGCGGACGCGGTGGAGAGGGTTGGCAATGGTCACCCTGGCACCGCGATTAGTTTGGCTCCCGCGGCCTACCTGCTTTACCAGAAGGTGATGCGGCACGACCCGCGTGACACGAACTGGATCGGCCGCGACCGCTTCATTCTCTCGATCGGTCACAGCTCGCTCACTCAGTACGTGCAGCTGTACCTCGGCGGCTTCGGTCTCGAGCTGGGCGACATCGAGGGGCTGCGCAGCTGGGGTTCGAAGACTCCCGGCCACCCCGAATTCGGGCACACCGCTGGTGTCGAGATCACCACCGGCCCGCTCGGTCAGGGTCTGGCATCGGCCGTCGGCTTCGCGTACGCGCAGCGCTACGAGCGAGGCCTGTTCGATCCGGAGGCGGCACCCGGTACGAGCCCGTTCGACCACTACACCTACGTGATCGCAGGCGACGGCGACCTGCAAGAGGGCGTCACCTCGGAGGCGGCGTCGCTCGCAGGCCACCAGGAGCTCGGCAACCTGATCGCCATCTACGACTCGAACCAGATCTCGATCGAAGACCACACCGACATCGCCTACAGCGAGAACGTGCGCCAGCGCTACGAGGCATACGGCTGGCAGGTGCTCGAGGTCGACTGGCGCACCGGCAACGACATGAGCGCCGACGGTTACCGCGAAGACCTGCCCGCGCTTTACTCGGCAATCGAGAACGCGAAGGCCGAGTCGGGCAAGCCCACGCTCATCATCTTGAAGACCATTATTGGCTGGCCTTCGCCCGGCAAGCAGAACACGGGTGGCATTCACGGTTCGGCGCTCGGTGCTGACGAGCTCGCCGGCCTGAAGCGCGAGCTCGGCTTCGACCCCGAGCAGCACTTCGTGGTGGCTCCCGAGGTGATCTCGCACACGCGCGGTCTCGTCGAGCGCGCCGCAGAAGACCGTGCGGCTTGGCAGGCGACCTTCGACGCATGGGCTGCGGCGAACCCCGAGCGCAAGGCGCTGCTTGAGCGCCTCGAAGCCGGCGAGCTTCCCTCAGGCGCCGACGAAGCACTGCCGGTCTTCGAAGCGGGCACCAGCGTCGCGACGCGCTCGGCAAGCGGCAAAGTGATCAACGCTCTCGCACCGATCATGCCCGAGCTCTGGGGCGGCTCGGCCGACCTCGCCGGCTCGAACAACACCACCATCAACGGCGCGCCCTCGTTCGTGCCCGCGCACCACTCGACCGGCAGCTGGAAGGGCGACCCGTACGGCCGAGTGCTGCACTTCGGTATCCGTGAGCACGCGATGGCCGCGATCATCAACGGCATCCAGCTGCACGGCAAGACCCGCAGCTACGCCGGTACCTTCTTGCAGTTCGCCGACTACATGCGCCCCGCGGTGCGCCTGGCTGCACTGATGAACGTGCCGAGCATTTTCGTGTGGACCCACGATTCGATCGGCCTCGGCGAGGACGGCCCCACGCACCAGCCCATCGAGCACCTGGCATCGCTGCGTGCGATCCCGAACCTTGCGATGGTTCGCCCCGCGGATGCGAACGAGGTCTCGGTCGCGTGGCACGAGATGCTCAGCCGCCACGCCGGCCCGACCGGCATCGCGCTGACTCGTCAGAGCGTGCCCGTCTTTGCTCGCGGCGAGGGCGCGGCCGAGGGAGACACCTTTGCTTCTGCCGAGGGCGTGCGCCGTGGCGCCTACGTACTCGCAGAGTCGCCGACCGGAACCGTTGATGTGATCCTCGTTGCGACCGGTAGCGAGGTGCAACTTGCCGTGACCGCCCGCGAACAGCTCGCCGCTGACGGCATCGGCGCTCGCGTCGTTTCGGCTCCCTGCCTCGAATGGTTCGCCGAGCAGACTCCTGAGTACCGCGAATCCGTGCTGCCCGCTGCCGTGACTGCGCGCGTGAGCGTAGAGGCCGGCATCGCGCTCGGCTGGCGAGAAATCGTCGGTGACCGTGGCCGCTCGGTCAGCATCGAGCACTTCGGCGCATCGGCCGACGCCGAGACCCTCTTCCGCGAATTCGGTGTTACTACCGAGGCTGTCGTGGCCGCCGCGAAGAACTCGCTCGCGGCCTAGGCCGCGCACTGCTATCGGAGGCACCAATGAGCAATCAACGCACCACCGAACTCAGCGAGGCCGGCGTCAGCATTTGGCTTGACGACCTCTCGCGCGCTCGCATCGACAGCGGCAATCTCGCCGAGGTGATCGCGACCCAGAACGTGGTTGGGGTGACCACGAACCCCACCATCTTCGCGAACGCGATCGGCGCGGGCACCGGGTACGGTGACCGCATTGCCGCCGCGGCTCTCGCCGGCTCCAGCGCTGAGCAGACCGTCTTCGAGCTGATGTGCGCCGATGTCGCCGACGCGTGCGACGTGCTTGCCCCCGTCTATGAGGCGAGCCGTGGCCGAGATGGCCGCGTCTCGATCGAGGTCTCCCCCGTGCTCGCGCGCGACACCGAGGGCACGATCGCTCAGGCCCGCGAGCTCTGGGCAAAGGTCGATCGTCCGAACGCGATGATCAAGATTCCCGCAACCGCCGAGGGCCTCGAGTCGATCAGCGAGGTCGTCGGCTCAGGGATCAGCGTCAACGTCACGCTCATCTTCAGCCTGACTCGCTACCGCCAGGTCATCAACGCGTACCTTGTCGGCCTCGAGCGCGCACGCGCCGGGGGCCACGACATCTCGAAGATCCACTCAGTTGCTTCGTTCTTCGTGTCGCGCGTCGACACCGAGATCGACGGAAGGCTCACCGCGCTCGGCACACCCGGGGCACTCGCATTGAAGTCTCAGGCGGGCCTGGCGAACGCTCGCCTCGCCTACGAGGTGTTCGAGCAGGGCTTCTCGAGCGAGCGAGCCCGCATGCTGCTCGACCTCGGCGCAAACCTGCAGCGCCCGCTCTGGGCGTCGACCGGCGTGAAAGATCCTGCCCTTCCAGACACGCTTTACGTGGCTGGCCTCGTAGCGGCAGACGTGGTCAACACGATGCCCGAGGCGACGCTGAATGCCTTCGCCGACCACGGCGAGACGGCGGGCGACACCGTGACCGATGCATACCGCGAAAGCGATCTCTTGCTGAACGCACTCGACGGCCTCGGCATTGACTACAACGAAGTCACCGAACTGCTCGAGGTCGAGGGGCTGCAGAAGTTCGAGGCCTCGTGGGCTGAGCTGCTGACGACGGTAGAGGGCGCGCTGGCGGAGGCCGCATGACGATTCAGCTCAGCATCCAGAACGAGCTTGACCAAGCCTCACAGGCGCCTCTTCAGCAGCTCTGCGAGGATCACTTCGCGAGCAGGCTTCTTTCGCGTGACGAGACCCTCTGGGGTAAGGCTGCACGCGACGAAGCGTCGAAGCGCCTCGGCTGGGTAGACCCATTTACGACAGCTGAGCAGGTGCTCGAAGAAGCGACCCAGCTTCGTGACGAACTGCGGGCTCGCGGTATCGATCGCATCATGCTCTGCGGCATGGGCGGGTCAAGCCTCGGCCCCGAGGTCATTGCGCGCGAAGCGGGAGTGCAGCTCACTGTGCTCGATTCAACGCACCCTGACGTCGTTCGTCGTGCGCTCACGGGCGCTCTGACACGCACCGCGGTCGTGGTGTCGTCGAAGTCGGGTGGCACGATCGAGACCCGCTCGCACGCCGAGACTTTTCTTGCGGCGTTTCGCTCGGCGGGCCTCGACCCCAAGGCGCACGTGTTCTACGTCACCGACCCTGGATCGCCGCTTTCGGGCGAGGCCGAGCAGGGCTATCGTGTCTTTCTGGCAGACCCAAATGTGGGCGGTCGGTTTTCGGCGCTGACTGCGTTCGGTATTGTTCCGACAGTGCTCGCCGGGGCAGACATGGGGCGCGTGCTCTCAGAGGCACGAGCCGTGCACGAGTTGTTGTTCGCGGACTCCCCCGAGAACCCAGCGCTCAGGCTCGCCGCCGCAGTTGCGGCAGCGCTGCCCGAGCGTTATGTGCTGCTGCTCAGCGAGGGCAGCGAAGGTGTCGACCAGAGCTGGGGCCTGAGCGACTGGATCGAGCAGCTCGTTGCCGAGTCAACGGGCAAGGAGGGCGTCGGCGTGCTGCCTGTCGCCCTGCCGGGTGGCGCGCACGAGCTCTTGACCCCTCCCCCTCACGCGATCGCCATCAGGCTCAATGCGCCTGCGAAGGACCAGACCTCCGATATCGCACTGGTCGCCCCGCTCGGCGCGCAACTGCTGCTCTGGGAGGTAGCCACGGCGGCTCTCGGCCGCCTCATGCGTATCAATCCATTCGACCAACCTGACGTCGAGGCCGCAAAGGTTGCCGCTCGCTCGGCGCTGCAGCATGCAGCCGAATCGCTCGGTGATGCCGATGCGGCGCACGACGACGAACTGATCGAGCAGTTGCAACGAGCAGTCTCGGCGAATGGCTATGTCGCGATCCAGGCGTTTGTCGACCGCGAGTCACCCCTCGGTGCCCGGGCCGTGCGCCTGCGCGAGCGCCTCGCTGCTGAGCTCGGTGTGCCGGTGGCGCTCGGCTGGGGCCCTCGCTATCTCCACTCCACAGGCCAGCTGCACAAGGGGGGTCCGGCGCTTGGGGCCTTCGTGCAGCTCGTAGATGACTCGGCGACAGAGCTGCCGATCGGACTTGAGCCGGCAGCAGGCTTTGGGGCGCTGATGAGTGCTCAGGCTCGCGGCGACCGCGAGGTACTCGAGGATCGCGGCAGAACGGTACTGAGGCTTGCACAGTAGTTGCAGAGCAAACAAGTAGTCGCAGAACAAAAGATGGGCCCCTCCCGGGGCCCATCTTTATTCAAGCAACTTACGCTGCTGTCGGAGCGGCACTGCCACGGCGCTCGCGCAGCTTCTGCAGCGCCTGCTCGAGCAGTTCCTCGGCCTCTTCCGGCGTGCGGCGCTCCTTCACATAAGCGAGGTGCGTCTTGTACGGCTCGTTCTTCAGCAGCTCCGGAGGGTTCTGTCGGTCTCGACCGGCAGGCAGGCCGCTGTGCGGCGAATCGATCTGATCGGGAATCTCTTCCGGATCGACGTCTGCCGCAAAGTAGCGAACGGTTTCGTTGCCGAGAATGTCGTAGTACGGAACGGCGATGCGCTCTGCACGCACTCCATGATCCATCTCGCCCATAGGGCCCGAGCCAACTCGGGCTCCGCGAATCGCATTGCTGCCAGACACGTCACACCTTTCTGTGGACCGAAGTCCGTGAAGTAAATCCTGTTATTGCCTGATCGACCGCGTAATGCTCGGCCGATCGGCGCGCTACACGACCGAGAAGCGGGCGATCAGCCCGAGGCCGACGATGGCGGCGAACCACACGAGAGAAACGACAATCGTGATGCGGTTCAGGTTGCGCTCTGCGACACCGGATGAGCCGAGGCTCGAGGTGACGCCGCCGCCGAACATGTCTGAGAGGCCGCCGCCCCTGCCCTTGTGCAACAGGATGAAAAGAGTGAGCAGCAGGCTCGTGAGCACCAATACGCAGATCAGTGCGATCTTCAAAATGAGCACTAGAGCAGCCCTTTCAATGTATGCAAACCAACGACCAGTATAACGCTTAAGCGCCGGTCACGTGCTTCTTGAACTGCACGATGCGAGAAAACTCCTGAGAGTCGAGGCTTGCGCCACCGACGAGCGCACCATCGATGTTCGGCTGGCGCAAGAAGCCGGCCACGTTCTGGCTGGTCACCGAGCCCCCGTAGAGCACGCGCGTCTCGGCTGCGGCCTTCGCGCCACGAAGTTCTGAGATGCGTGACCGCAGCGCTGCACACACGGACTCTGCCTGCTCGGCAGTCGCGGGCTCGCCGCTGCCGATGGCCCACACCGGCTCGTAAGCGACTACGAACGAAGCGTCCTTCGACAGGCCGGCGATTGCCGCCTCGAGCTGCGCGAGGGGCACCGCAGCCGCACCCTGCTCTTCGAGATCTTCGGCGGTCTCGCCGACGCAGATAACGGGAGTCATGCCCTGAGCCGCAACTGCGCTGGCCTTTGCCGAGACGATCTCGTCGCTCTCGCCGTGCCCGTGGCGGCGCTCCGAGTGACCGACGAGCACATAGCGGGTGTCGAGCTTCGCGAGAAACTGGGCCGAGACGTCGCCGGTGTACGCGCCCGAAAGGTGCGGCGACACGTCTTGCGCGCCCAGCGCGAGCGAGAGCTTATCTGCCGCGAGCAGGGTCTGCACCGAACGTAGGTCGGTGAACGGAGGGAACACCGCTACCTCGACACCAGAGAAGTCGTGCTTCACGTCTTTCAAAGACCACGCGAGCTTCTGCACGAGGGCGATGGCCTGCAGATGATCGAGATTCATCTTCCAGTTGCCCGCGATCAGGGGCACGCGCGCGGCAAATTGCTCTTGAGTCTCGGCCTGCTGCTCTGCCATGGGTGCTGCCTCGGTCACGTCGTTCTGCTGCTCGCTCACGCAAGCACCTCCAATCCAGGAAGATTCTTGCCCTCGAGATATTCGAGGCTTGCCCCACCACCGGTCGAGATGTGGCCGAACTGCTCATCGGCGAAGCCGAGCGCGCGCACAGCGGCAGCTGAATCGCCGCCGCCAACGACCGTGAAGCCATCGGTCTCGGTGAGTGCGCGAGCGACAGTGCGGGTACCCTCGGCGAAGGCCTGCATCTCGAACACACCCATCGGCCCGTTCCAGAACACCGTCGATGAGTTCTCGATCACCTCGGCAAAGGCCTGAGCCGAGGCCGGGCCGATATCGAGGCCGAGCCCCGACTCGCCGAAACTGCTGCTCTCGATCGCGTCTGCGGCAACGACCTCGTGCGCCGCATCAGCGGCGAAGGCCTCGGCAACCACGATGTCGGTTGGGAGCAAGATCCGAACGCCAAGTCGGTCGGCATCGGCGAGGTAGCCGCGCACCGTCTCGAGCTGGTCAGACTCAAGCAGACTGGAGCCAACCTTGTGGCCCTGTGCCGCGAGAAAGGTAAAGAGCATGCCACCGCCGATCAACAGGGTGTCGACGCGCTCGAGCAGGTGCGAGATCACACCCAACTTGTCGCTCACCTTCGAACCGCCGAGCACCACGGTGTACGGGCGCTCCGGTGACTCGGTGAGTCGTCTCAGCACCTCGAGTTCGCCGGCCACGAGACGGCCCGCGGCGCTCGGCAGCAGCTGAGCGAGATCGTAGACGCTCGCCTGCTTGCGGTGCACCACCCCGAAGCCGTCAGAGACGAAAGCTTGACCGAAGGCGGCAAGCTGCTCGGCGAAGGCCCTGCGGGTCGCGTCGTCCTTGCTCGTCTCCCCCGCGTTGAAACGCAGGTTCTCGAGCAAAACCACATCGCCGTCCTCGAGCGCCGCGACAGCAGCAGTAGCAGCGGCACCGACGGTCTCGGGAACGAAACCAACGGGGCTACCGAGCAGCTCGGCCATGCGCACAGCCACGGGCTGCAGCGAGTACTTCGTCTCAGGCTCACCGTTCGGCCGGCCGAGGTGGCTGATCAGCACGACGCGGGCCCCGGCCTCGCGAAGCTCACGAATCGTCGTGAGCGAAGCCCGGATGCGGCCGTCGTCGGTGATCACCCCCTCTTTCAGCGGAACATTCAGGTCGCAACGAACGACGACCGTCTGTGAACGCAGGTCACCCAGTGACTCAAGTGTGCGCATCGCTTGGTGTGATCCTTTCGGAAAGAAACTGGACTAGATCAGGCCGGGAGTCTGCGCGCGAGCCGCATCGAAGCGCTTCGCAACGTCGGCCCAGTTGGCGATGTTCCAGAACGCGCTCACGTAGTCGGCGCGAACGTTGAGGTAGTCGAGGTAGTAGGCGTGCTCCCACACATCGAGCATCAGCAGCGGAACGGTGCCTGCGGGCAGGTTGCCCTGCTGGTCGAAGAGCTGCACGACGTTTGCGCGCTGACCGAGCGCGTCCCATGCAAGCACGGCCCAGCCGCTGCCCTGCACGCCCATGGCGGTAGCGGTGAAGTGAGCCTGAAACTTCTCGAACGAGCCGAAGTACTCATCGAGAGCGGCTGCCAGCTCGCCCTCGGGGCGCTCGCCACCCTCGGGCGACAGGTTGTTCCAGAAGATCGTGTGGTTGACGTGGCCGCCAACGTTGAACGCGAGATCTTTCTCGAGCTTGTTCACGTTTGCCAGGTTGCCGCTCTCGCGTGCCTCGGCAAGCGCGTCGAGGGCTGCGTTCGCCCCGGTAACGTATGCCTGGTGGTGCTTGTCGTGGTGCAGCTGCATGATCTTGCCGCTGATATGCGGCTCAAGCGCGGCGTAATCGTAGGGCAGTTCGGGAAGAGTGTACGCAGACATCGAGTGCTCCATTCGTGGGGTGTGTTCAATCTAAAGCTATCGCGCGTCGGCGCTTAACTACACATCAATTTCTTCGGGGAGGTTCGCGTCGGTGCCAGGAATGCCCTGTTGCTCAGCCGACTTATCGGCCAACGCAAGCAGGCGCCTGATTCGGCCAGCAATCGCGTCTTTCGTCAGCGGCGGCTCGGCCTTCGTGCCCAGTTCGTCGAGACTTGCGTCGCGGTGAGTGAGGCGAAGTTCGCCTGCGTAGCGAAGGTGTTCAGGCACATCGTCGGCGAGGATCTCAAGAGCTCGTTCGACTCGGGCACATGCCGAAACCGATGCCTGCGCGCTACGACGCAGGTTCGCGTCGTCAAAGTTCACGAGGCGGTTAGCGGTATTGCGGGTCTCGCGGGCTTTGCGAAGCTCGTCCCACTTCGCCTGCGCCTGCACTGCGCCCATGATGCCGAGCATCTGGCCGATGACCTCGCCGTCGCGAATGAGCACCTTGTGCTGGCCTCGGATCTCTCGGCTCTTCGCCTGCACGCCGAGGCGTCCTGCCGCGCCGACGAGCGCCATCGCGGCCTCGTTCGTTGGGCACAGGATCTCGAGGCTCGCCGAGCGCCCAGGAGGGGTCACCGAGCCGCGCGCGAGAAACGCGCCACGCCAGATGGCGGCAAGTTCTGCGGGCGAGCCGGTGGTGAGGCGGTTTGGAAGCCCGCGAATCGGACGACGCTTCTGATCGAGCAAGCCAAGCTGACGCGCAAGAGTCTCGCCCTCAAGCACACGCACGACGAACTGCGGCGAGCCTGGCCGAGTCGAGGCCGCCGGCATCTGCTTTGCGTCTGAGCGCACGCCGTACAGCTCTGCAAGATCCTTTCGCACTCGCTGTACGATCGCTGGCGTGTGCAGCTCGGCCTCAAGGGCGATCCGGCCCGAAATCGTGTGCAGCCCACCAGCGAGACGCAAAACTGTTGCGAGTTCGCTCATTCTCTCGCCCACTTGCTGCGAGACCACGCGAACCAGTTCGTTCTTCACGTCAGGGGTCGAGGGCAATCCGATTCCTTTCAAAGGGGGTCTAGAAATTGCGAATCTGGGCAGCGCTATTCGCGGCCAAGATCGCGGTGGCGCAAGCTCACGTGCACTCCCGGCAATGAGGCGAGTCGGTCTGCGAGCTCGCGTGCCATGGCAACTGAACGGTGCTTGCCGCCGGTACAGCCTACAGCGAGTGAGACGTGTCGTTTGTTCTCTCGCTGGTAACCGGCGAGCACCGGCTCAAGCGCTGCCACGTAATTCTCAAGAAATTCCTGTGCGCCCTCGCGGCTCATGACGAACTCTTTGACCTCGGCGTCAACGCCCGTCAGGGGCCGCAATTCGGTCTCCCAGAACGGGTTCGGCAAGAACCGCATGTCTGCCATCAGGTCGACATCGGTAGGGGTGCCGTACTTGAATCCGAAGCTCTGCACCGACAGCTGCAGGCCGGGCGTGTCTTCGTCGCTGAACAGCTCGCGGGTCGCTGTCGAAAGCTCATGCACGTTGTAGCGCGATGTGTCGATGACCACGTCGCTTGACGCGCGCAACTCTTGCAGTCGCTCTCGCTCGAGACGAATGCCGTCGTATAGGCTGCCGGCCTGCGCCTGGAACGGCTGGGGCCTGCGCACCGATTCGTAGCGACGCACCAGGGTCTCGTCGGTGGCGTCGAGAAACACGACGCGCACCGTCGCGTTCTCTCGCAACTGCGCGACGGTGTCTTGAATCTCCTCGAAGAGGTCGCGCCCGCGCACATCGATCACCGCGACGATGCGCGGCAGTGCCCCGCCCGAGCGGTCTGCCATGTCGGCGAGCGTCTTGAGCATTGCGAGTGGCAGGTTGTCAACGACGTACCAGCCGAGGTCTTCGAGCGCGTTGGCGACGGTGCTTCGACCGGCACCAGACATGCCGGTGACGATCAGAATCTCCTGCTTTGTGCCCTGCTCGGTCACGGCTCTTCCTCTCCGCGCGACACGCGCTCACTGCCTTGTTCTAGCTTAGCGCTCGCGCCGCTTTCGGCGAGGCGGGAAAGGATCTGCGTCGCGAGCTGCGGCCCTACCCCCGGGGCGCTCGAGATCTCGTCAAGGCTGGCCTCGCGAAGCCGCGCCACCGAGCCGAAGTGCTTCAGCAGCGCCTGTACTCGTTTGGGCCCGAGCCCAGGAATCTCGGAGAGCTGGCTCGCGATGGCGGTGCTGCGGCGCTGACGCTGGAACGTGATCGCGAAGCGGTGTGCTTCGTCGCGCACGCGCTGCACCAGAAACAGCGCCTCGCTGGCGCGCGGCAACACCACGGGAAAAGGATCGTCGGGCAGCCAAAGCTCTTCGAGCCGCTTCGCGACCCCGGTCAGCGCGATGTCGTCGATGCCGGCCTCGTCGAGCGCGCGTTTCGCCGCGGCGACCTGCGGCGCACCGCCGTCGACGATGAGCAGTTGAGGTCGATCTCGGTATCGGCCGTCGGGCAACTCACCGGACTGCGCGAGCTGGTTCAGCTGGGCAGCCCTGCGTGAGACCACCTGGTAAATGCTGTCGGTGTCGTCGGTCGTCTGTTCGATGCGGTACTTGCGGTAGGCGCCCTTGGCGGGCAGCGCGTCTTCGAACACGACGAGCGAGGCCACCACCCCGCTGCCCTGCAGGTGCGACACGTCGATGCACTCGATGCGAAGCGGTGGCTCGGTCATGTCGAGTGCCTGCTGCAGCTCACTGAGTGCGTCGGTGCGGGCAGAGATGTCTGCTGCACGCTTCAGCTTGTAACGCAACAGGTGCTCACCCGCGTTGAGCACCGCGCGATCCATGAGCCCGGCTTTGTCACCGCGCTCGGGAATCTGCACGCGCACCCGGCCTCCGCGGGGGCGCCTCGCCCGCAGCGCTTGCTCGAGCGCCTCGGTATTGTCTGGCAGCATGGGCACCAGAATCTGCGGTGGTGGCTCGCGCTCCCCCTCGTAGGCAGACTGGATCACCTGCTCGAGCAGCGCACTCGGCGAGTCATCGAGCTCGACGTCGACGAGCCAGCTGCGCTCGCCCCTGATACGCCCGCCTCGAATGATGAACTGGTGCGCGGCCGCAGAGAGCTCGTCGTGCCGTAGGCCGAACACGTCTGCGTCGACGTCGAGGCCGAGCGCCACCGAGTTGCGCTCCATCACGTGCTGCACCGCCGCCACCTGGTCGCGCAGCCGCGCCGCGTCTTCGTAGCGCTGCTCCGCGGCAGCGTCGCGCATCGCGCGCTGCAGTTGCTTCAGGGCTCGGTCGTCTCCGCCCGCCAGAAACGCGACGAGCTCACCGACGCGCTCACGATGATCTTCAATACTGATGAGCCCCGAACACGGCCCGTGACAGCGCCCGATCTGGCCCGCAAGACATGGCCTTCCGGTCTGCATCGCGCGGCGGTAGTCGGCGTCGTTGCAGGTGCGAATCGGAAACGCCTGCTGCAGCAGAGCGGTCATCTCGCGCAGCAACCAGACCTTGGGGTAGGGGCCGAAGTAGCGCGCACCCCTGATCTTGTCGTTGCGCGTGATCAGCAATCGCGGGGCCTCTTCACGAAGCGTGACGGCAAGATACGGGTAGGTCTTGTCGTCTTTGAACTGCACGTTGAACGGCGGCTGAAACTCCGTGATCCAGGTGTGCTCGAGCACGAGCGACTCGGTGTCTGTCGCGACGACGGTCCAATCGAGTCGGGCAGCCAGCGCGAGCATGCGCTGCGTGCGGGGCTGAATCGAGCGCAGCGGCTGGAAGTAGTTCGCGAGACGCGCGCGCAGGTTCTTTGCCTTGCCGATATAGAGCACCCGACCGTGACGGTCGCTGAAGCGATACACCCCAGGGCTCGTCGGAATCTCGCCCTGAGCAGGGCGAAATGAGTCTCGGTGATCCTCTTCGCGAATCAACGCTTGCCGGCCCCCGGATGCTTCGCGAGCGACTCGGCGAGAAACCTGCCGGTGTGGCTCTCGGAGTGCGTCGCCAACTGCTCTGGTGTGCCGGTTGCGAGAATCGTGCCACCGCCGCTGCCGCCTTCTGGGCCGAGATCGATCACCCAGTCGCAACTGCGAATCACGTCGAGATTGTGCTCGATCGTGATCACCGTGTTGCCCTTGTCTACGAGCCCGTTCAGCACGAGCAGCAGTTTTCGCACGTCTTCGAAGTGCAGGCCTGTGGTCGGTTCGTCGAGCACATAGATGCTGCGCCCGTTCGAGCGCTTCTGCAACTCGGTCGCGAGCTTGACGCGCTGCGCTTCACCGCCCGAAAGTGTCGTGGCGCTCTGCCCGAGCCTGACGTAGCCGAGACCCACGTCGACGAGTGTCTTGAGGTAGCGGTGGATGCTCGAGATCGGCTCGAAGAACTCGGCTGCCTCGGCGATGGGCATGTCGAGCACCTCGCTGATGTTCTTGCCCTTGTAGCGAACCTGCAGCGTCTCGCGGTTGTATCGCTCACCCCCGCAGACCTCGCACGCGACGTAGACGTCTGGCAAGAAGTTCATCTCGATCTTCAGCGTGCCGTCGCCGGAGCATGCCTCGCAGCGGCCGCCCTTCACGTTGAAGCTGAAGCGCCCGGGCAGGTAGCCGCGAATCTTCGCCTCCTGCGTTTCAGCGAAGAGGTTGCGAATCTTGTCGAACACGCCCGTGTAGGTAGCCGGATTCGATCGCGGAGTGCGCCCGATCGGCGCCTGATCGACGTGCACGACCTTGTCGAGGTGCTCGAGCCCGGTCACCCTCGTGTGCTTGCCAGGCACCTGCCTTGCCCCGTTGAGCTGGTTGGCGAGCACGCGGTACAGAATGTCGTTCACGAGCGTGCTCTTGCCGCTGCCGCTGACGCCAGTGACCGCGGTCATGACGCCGAGCGGAAAGGTTGCGTCGACGTCTTTGAGGTTGTTGGATCGCGCGCCGATAACCTTCAGCTCGCGACCCTTTTCGCGCTTGCGGCGCTTCTTTGGAGTCTCGATTGCGCGCCGCCCGGTGAGGTAGTCGGCGGTGATCGAAGCGTCGTTTGCAAGCATCGACGCATAGTCGCCAGAGTGCACCACGGTGCCGCCCTCAACACCGGCGCCGGGGCCGATGTCGACGATCCAGTCGGCTGCTTCGATCGTCTCTTCGTCGTGCTCGACCACGATGAGGGTGTTACCGAGGTCGCGCAGCTTGACGAGCGTCTCGATGAGGCGACGATTGTCACGCTGGTGCAGGCCGATGCTCGGCTCGTCGAGCACATAGAGCACACCGGTGAGCCCAGAACCGATCTGCGTGGCGAGACGAATGCGCTGCGCCTCACCGCCGCTCAAGGTGCCAGCTGCGCGGGCGAGGGTGAGGTAGCCGAGGCCAACCTCGATGAGAAAGTTGAATCGCAGGCGAATCTCACGCAGCACCTGTGCGGCGATCTTGGCCTCGCGCTCGCTCAGCTGCACATCTGCAAAGAAACGCTGCGCGTCAGTGAGGCTGAACTCGCCAACGCCCGAGATCGACTCGCCGTTCACGGTGACCGCGAGCACCTCTGGCTTCAACCGCTGACCGTGGCAGGCATGACACGGCACCTCGCGCAAGAACTCAGCCCAGCGCTCGCGGCGCGAATCGCTCTCGGCCTCGGCATACTGCCGCTCGATGAACGGGATCACGCCCTCGAAGCCGCTCGAGTACTTCACCTCACGGCCGAAGCGGTTCTTCCAGCGCACGTTGACCTTGAAATTGTTGCCGTAGAGCACGGCATCGCGCACCTCTTCGGGCAGCTTGCCCCAGGGCGTCGTGAGCTTGAAATCGAGGTCGCTCGCAAGCCCGCGAAGCAGCTTCTCGTAGTAGTTGTAGAGGCTCTTGCCCTGGCTCGTCCAGGGAACGATGACGCCGTCGGCGATGCTGAGCTGGGGGTCGCCGAGCACGAGGTCTTCGTCGACAGACATGCTCGTGCCAAGCCCCGAACACGTGGGGCAGGCCCCGAACGGAGCGTTGAACGAGAAGGTGCGTGGCTCGATCTCGGTGAGCGAGACCGGGTGCCGGTTCGGGCAGCTCAGGCTCTCGCTGAAGGTTTGGGTGCGATCGCTCGCCTTCTGGTCGCGATCAACGAAGTCGATCGTGACGAGGCCCTTCGCGAGCTTCAGCGCGGTCTCAAGCGAGTCGGTGAGGCGCCCGAGGCCATCGGGGCTCGCGACCAGGCGATCCACCACTACCGAAATATCGTGCTTGACCTGCTTCTTGAGCGTCGGCGGCTCGCTCAGCTGCACCATTTCGCCGTCAACCAGAGCACGCGAATACCCGCTTGCCGCGAGGTCTTGCAACAGGTCGACGAACTCGCCCTTCTTCTTACTCACGACGGGGGCGAGCACCTGATAGCGCGTGCGCTCGGGCAGCTCCATCAGCGTGTCGGCGATCTGCTGCACGGTCTGCGACCGAATCTGCTCGCCGCAAATCGGGCAGTGAGGAATGCCGATGCGCGCCCAGAGCAGGCGCATGTAATCGTAGATCTCGGTGATCGTGCCGACCGTTGAGCGCGGGTTGCGGTTCGTCGACTTCTGATCGATGCTGACCGCCGGGCTCAGGCCCTCGATGAAGTCGACGTCGGGGCGGTCGACCTGGCCGAGAAACTGGCGGGCATAGGCGCTCAGGCTCTCAACGTAGCGACGCTGCCCCTCGGCGAAGATCGTATCGAACGCGAGGCTCGACTTGCCGCTGCCCGACAGGCCGGTGAACACCACCATGGAGTCGCGCGGAATCGCGAGGTCGACATTCTTCAGATTGTGCACTCGTGCGCCCTGCACGCTGATCTGGGCGTGCGCCGCCGAGGAACGAATCGGGGTGGTCTTCTCTGCTGCAGAACTCTTCGAACTCACTCCCCCAGCTTAGTCGAGCAAATCATAAAAATCGAAGATATGTTCGATGAATTCTGCTGAGAGCGTCACATGCCTGGGGCTCGCGACAGCGGCCGCCTATTCGGAGACCGACGCTAAGCTTTGAGACATGCGCACCCAACTCATCAGAACTGCGACGAAGCGGCTCGACTCCTTTCACGCCGCGTCGTATTTCTCGCCGATCGTGACCGCACACCTCGAAGACGCGGGTCTGCCCCGGCCCGCCCACTACTTCGCCGCTCGGGGTTGTGCGCTCGGCCCCGCATCGGCAGAGCTCGTGGCCTCGACCTTCTTTCCGTTCAGCCCAGAGCTCGTCGCGCGGGTGGTGCCGAACTGCTGGAGTGCCGTTTCGCCAGAGCGGGTGCTTGCGGCGCGGCTTGACGGGGTTCGCGCGTTGGTCGCTTCGCTTGCGGCATCTGTTGGCTCGCAAGAGGGCGAGGATCGCGCCTCGGCTCTCGAGCAGGCAGCCATTCGGGTGCGCCGCAACCTTGCGCCGGTCATCGAAGCGCAGCCGGTATCAGGCCGAGCGCTCTATGCAGCCCATCGCTCCGCACTCGGCGAGGAGTACGCCCGTGCGGAGTCTGAGGATCCACTCTTCGCGCTGTGGGTGACCGCCACCCTGCTCCGAGAGTTTCGAGGCGACGGACATGTGGCCGCCCTCATTGCGCAGGGACTCTCGGGGCTCGAGGCGAGCGTGCTCGACTGTGCCACCGGGCGAGCCTGGCGGCCCAGTTCGGCACGCCGGTCGCGGGGCTGGAGCGACGATAAGTGGCGTGAGACTGCCGCTGCGCTATCGGCTCGCGGTCTGCTGACCGACGAGAGTGATCTCGCAGAACTCACGGACTCGGGCACGCAGCTCAAAGAGCGCATCGAGGCGGCAACCGACGCTTCGGTCGCTACCGCGTGGTCCGCTGTCAGCGACAACGCGCTTGCCGAGATTCGCGAAGACGCGAAGCTGATCGCCGAGGCCGTCACTGCGGCGCGCTTGATACCCCAGAAGCTGTTCGGGCGCGAGAGCGGCTGAGATCGCCAGCCGAAGTCTGTCATGCGAGGTCACCTGTATTCGTGATCGCCATCATGCGAGATTTCGCTGGTGAATCTGGCGCAGCCCGGTCGAATGCAGCAAGAAGAGTGCTCGCATAGCTGCTTGGTCGGACGCGTCACGGGGCTCTTCGCCGGCCGCCGCCTGTTCGAAGAACGCGCGCGCCCACGCGCGGTCGTCGGTCTTGAGCGTGCGACCGCCCTGCCGCTCCCAGACGACGACAAATGACCGCGCACCGATCATGGTGGCCACCTGTCTCGCTCTCGTAATGAAGACCTGCGGAAACGTCGCCAGACCAAGGTCTTCGGTTTCGTGCAGCTGATGCGGATCGCGTGGGTGGTCGTTCATCGGCATGATCGGTTCGATCAGCCTCTGCCTTTCGTCGAAGAAGAACAGCCAGACCTGGCGCTGGATGGCAGCGGTCAGCAGATAGCTGAGCCTGTTGCGCAGTTGCGCGTCGGTCTCGACAGGCAGCCGAGGGTTCGGAGAATCAGGTTCATACGTGAGCGCAGTGGCTGACGAAAAGGAATGTGTGTGAGATTTGCGAGTCATGCCACAACCCTGCACTCGCCGGGTATCTCGGTAAACAGGTTTCCTGAAATCCGCTGAAATCTGTGGAAAAGCCACACTGACCGTGGGGTGTGAGCGACAAGCAGTTTGCCGAGCACGTGCCGGGGCAAACAAGCCAGAGCGCCTAGCGGTGCCCAGCCTGATCCATGCTACGAAGCTCGCGCTTGAGTTCAGAGACTTCGTCTCTCAGGCGGGCGGCGAGCTCGAACTTCAGCTCTTCGGCAGCCGCAAGCATCTGCGCAGTGAGGTCAGCGATGAGCTCCTCGAGCTTTGCCGAGCCCTCAGCGCCGATCGCGCCCGCGCGCGCGGCGGCCTTCCCTTTCGCGCGCTGCGACGACCCGCCCTTGCGCTGCGCGTGGGCGCCCGTGCGCGAGAGCAGGTCTTCGGTGTCTGCCGCCTCGCGGCCGAGCACTTCGGTGATGTCACCGATCTTCTTGCGCAGCGGCTGCGGGTCGATGCCGTTCGCCTCGTTGTAGGCGATCTGCTTCTCTCGGCGGCGCTCGGTCTCTTCGATCGCGAGGGTCATCGAACGTGTCATGTTGTCGGCGTACATGTGCACCTCGCCAGACACGTTTCGGGCCGCGCGGCCGATCGTCTGAATGAGCGAGGTGCTCGAGCGCAGAAAGCCCTCTTTATCGGCGTCGAGAATCGACACGAGCGAGACCTCGGGCAGGTCGAGGCCCTCGCGCAGCAGGTTGATACCGATCAGCACGTCGAAGACACCGGCACGCAGCTCGGTCAGCAGTTCGACACGACGCAGCGTGTCGACGTCGCTGTGCAGGTAGCGCACGCGCACGCCCGCCTCTTCCATGAAGGTAGTGAGCTGCTCTGCCATCTTTTTCGTGAGGGTCGTCACGAGCACGCGCTCGTCGCGCTCGGCCCGAATTCGAACCTCTTCGAGCAGGTCGTCGATCTGGCCCTGCGAGGGCTTGACGACAATCTTGGGGTCGATGAGACCTGTCGGTCGAATGATCTGCTCGACCACGCCGTCTGCGAGGTCGAGCTCGTACTTGCCCGGGGTCGCCGAGAGGTACACCGTCTGCCCCACCCGGTCTTTGAACTCGCTGAACTTGAGTGGTCGGTTGTCGAGCGCGCTCGGCAAGCGAAAGCCGTGGTCGACGAGCGTGCGCTTGCGCGAAGCGTCACCCTCGTACATCGCGCCGATCTGCGGAACGGTCACGTGCGACTCGTCGATCACGACGAGAAAGTCATCGGGAAAGTAATCGAGCAGGCAGTGCGGTGCCTCGCCCGGCTTGCGGCCGTCCATATGCATCGAATAGTTCTCGATACCAGAACAGAACCCGATCTGCTCCATCATCTCGAGATCGAAGGTGGTGCGCATGCGCAGACGCTGCTCCTCGACGAGCTTCGATTGCTGCTTCAGCACCGCGGTGCGCTCGTCGAGCTCCAAGGAGATGTCTCGCATCGCACGATTCATGACCTCGCGGCTGGCCACGTAGTGCGATCCCGGAAACACGGACACCGTATCAACCTGCTTGATTACGTCGCCCGTCACCGGGTGCAAATAGTAGAGCGCCTCGATCTCGTCGCCGAAGAACTCAATGCGCACGGCAAGCTCTTCGTACATTGGAATGATCTCGACGGTGTCGCCCCGCACCCTGAAGTTGCCGCGCACGAACTCGATGTCGTTGCGCTGGTACTGCATGTCGACGAAGCGGCGCAGCAGCACGTCGCGGTCGAGCCGGTCGCCGACCGCGAGCGGCACCATCGCCTCGTAGTACTCCTCGGGCTTGCCCAGGCCATAGATGCACGACACGGTCGACACGACCACCACGTCGCGCCGAGAGAGCAGCGCGTTCGTGGTCGAGTGTCGCAGTCGCTCAACCTCTGCGTTCACCGAGCTGTCTTTCTCGATGAAGGTATCGGTCTGAGGTACGTAGGCCTCTGGCTGGTAGTAGTCGTAGTACGAGACGAAGTACTCGACTGCGTTGTTCGGCAGCAGCTCGCGAAACTCGTTCGCGAGCTGCGCCGCGAGCGTCTTGTTATGCGCGAGCACGAGCGTCGGTCGCTGCACCTCTTCGATGAGCCACGCGGTCGTCGCCGACTTGCCCGTGCCGGTCGCACCGAGCAGCACGACGTCGGTCTCCCCTGCGTTGATGCGCTTCGCAAGTTCGGCGATGGCCTGCGGCTGATCGCCACTCGGCTCGTACTCGCTGATGACCTCAAAGGGGCGCACGCTACGTGTGGTTTCCATAGCCTCGAGTCTAGAAGCCACCCCTGACATTTGCGCTGCGGTTCGCTTCGCGCACATCTCGGTGCAAGACTGAAGAGGTGGATCGCAGCATGTTTCTCGCCCCAGCGTTCGAGCTCGCTCCCCTGCTGCTCGGCGCCAGGCTCACCGTGCTCGGAAGCCCGGAAAGCGGATTTTCGGGCGTGCCCGTTACCCTGCGAATCACCGAAGTCGAGGCCTATCACGGCGTGGGCACCCCGGGGCCGTACGACGCCGGCTCGCACTCCCGAGACCGCAAAACCGAGCGCAATGCGTCGATGTTCGGCCCGCCAGGGCACGCCTACGTCTACTTCAGCTACGGCATGCACTTCGCGCTCAACATGGTCTGCTCGCCCGAGGGCGCGGCCTCAGGCGTGCTCATCAGAGCGGGCGAAGTCGTGGCGGGTGCCGAGATTGCTCGTTCACGCCGAGAGGCTGGGCGATCCTCGAACCCGATACATGATCGACAGCTCGCGCGAGGCCCGGGCAATGTCGCGAGTGCACTCGGAATCACGCGGCCAGAGCACGATGGTCGCGACCTTTTCGCCGCCCCATTCGATCTTCGTGCCTCGCCGGTGGCTTCGAAAAGGATCGCCGCCGGCCCACGGGTCGGCGTGAGCGGTGAGGCCGGCAGCGCTGCGTTTCCGTGGCGCTTCTGGATCGACGGCGACCCGACCGTGAGCGCGTATCGTCCGGGCAGGAACGTGCCGAAGTAGGTGGCTGTAGAAAGCCCACCAAAATCCCATCAGTATTTGGAGTCAGAACTCTTCGACTCGCGCCTTCGATGTCGGGGGTGACTGGTGTACTTGCCCCATGCACACCACCTCACCGTTTACCGATCGAGACGCCGCGCTCGACTCGGTGGTGCGTGGTCTCGAGACCCTTGAGCAGCAGAGGCGTGAGGCCGATGCGGCCCAGATTCGGTTGTTTGCCGAGGCGCTCGCGTTAGCCTCACCTGCACGCTTTGGTCCAGGCACTGGTAACGGGGGCAGCGAGCGTGACCAGGCAGAGTTGGCCTATCGGTCGGTGCGCGCCGAACTCGCGCTGGCAACACGGTCGAGTGAGCACTCGATAGAGCGGCGACTGTCGCACGCCCACGAGCTCACGCGGCACTACCCCGACACTCTCGAGCGCCTCGCTTCTGGAGCGATCAGCCTCGCGCACACCGAGGTGATCGTCACTGCGGGGTACCCGATCGGCGAGGACGCCTCAGCTTTGGCCGTTGCTCGGCGTGCCGCATACGAGTCTGCAGCGCTCGAACACGCACGCTTCGAGACGCCGGCTCGTCTGCGGCCGATCGCACGACGCCTGGCAACTCGGTACGCAGAGCGCACGCTCGACGAGCAGCACGCCGAGGCCTGTCAGCAGCGCCGGGTGTGGGTGACCGAGCGAGACGACGGAATGAGCGACCTCAGCGCGTACCTGCCCACGGTGGAGGCTCGCGCGATCTACGACAGGCTCACCAGCATGAGCATCGACCTGGCCGCGCATGAGGTGGCTGCCGCGGGCGAGATGTCAGGTGCCAGCGAGCGCCCACAACGACGCACTCGCGATCAGTTGCGTGCCGACATCTTCAGCAATCTTTTGACCTCCACCACTCGCGACGATCTCGCAATTGGAGACGGCGATCAGGTCCGATCTGGCGCTGGCAACAATCCCAATGTTGAAAACGGCTGGGCTCGCGGCGATGTCCAGGCGCGCATACAGGTGCTCGTCACTGACCGAACACTCTTCGCCGAGACCTACTTTGCGCCGAAATCGTTCGCCGAGATCCCCCTGGCACCTGCCGAACTCGACGGTGCGGGCCCGATCAGCCCCTCCGAAGCGAGGCAGCTCGCTGCCGATGCCGGGCACTGGGAGGTCATCACCCAACATTCGACGACCGGCGAGATCGTCAGCGTCGACCGATACCGTCCGAGCGAGCAGATGCGCCGTCTCCTCGGCGCGCGAGACCTGCACTGCAGGTTTCCGGGCCGCAGTGCTCCCCTGCATCGCTGCGACCTCGACCACACGCTCGCCGCAGCAGATGGCGGCCTCACGAGCACAGCGAATCTCGCGCATCTCTGCCGGGGGCACCACACGCTGAAACACCATGGCGGCTGGCAAGTACGCCAGGCAGCCCACGGGCTGCTGCACTGGAAGTCGCCGACCGGTCGAAGTTATGTCGACCGGCCTCCCTCAAAGGTCAGATTCGAAGCAACGACTCAGCCGGGCAGCGACGCGCCGGCCCCCGAGAGCATGCCCTTCTAGAGGGCGCAGCGAGACTAGCTAAACCAGAGCCCCAGTTCGCGCTCGGCCGAGAGCGTCGAATCGCTGCCGTGCACGAGGTTCTGCTGCACGGCAAGACCCCAGTCGCGACCGAGGTCACCGCGGATGGTGCCGGGTGCCGCGGTTGTCGGGTCGGTGGTGCCTGCGAGCGAACGGAAGCCCTCGATGACGCGGTTGCCCGAGACGCGCGCCGCAACCACGGGGCCCGACATCATGAACTCGACAAGCGGCTCGAAGAACGGCTTGCCCTGGTGCTCCTCGTAGTGCGCCTCGAGCAGCTCGCGGGCGGGCGTGACCATGCGCAGATCGACGATGGTGTAGCCCTTGGCCTCGATGCGACGCAGGATTTCTCCGGAGAGCCCCCTCGCGACACCATCGGGCTTGACAAGTACGAGGGTCTCTTCTGCGTGCATGCTCACTCCTAAAGAATTGAAAGTCTCCGAGAGCAAGTTTAGCGAGAAACCCGAAGGTCTCTGACGCGGCTAGTTCGCAAGCGACGCGTAGTGCTGAAGCCGCTGCCGATCGATCTGCGCGCCCTTGATCATGCAGTACACCCAGAGCGCGGTGAACAGCAGGCTGACGACGAGCGACGCAGGCAAGATGAACGCGGTCGCGAGCATGAGCGCGTGCACGATCCACCCAAGCCAGATGCCGACCTTGCCGATGCGCATGAATCCGAGCGCGAGCACGCAGGCGAGCGCAAGGCCGCCCGCAATCCAGAGTCCCAGCTCACGCGGTTCGAGCAGGCCGAGCCCAAAAATAGCGAGGCCGATCAGCACGACCACGATCATCTCGAAGCCGAGTGTGATGGAGGCGAGCGCTCGCTGCGTTTTCGCCGCTACCTCGCCACGACCGGCACCAGAGAGGCGCATGGCGGCGTTATGAGCCGCTGCTTCAGAGGGCGAGAGTTGCAGTTCCTCTTCAGGCTGCTCCGCCCGAGCAGCGTTCGTGTGAGACTTGGCGTTCACGCGATACCCCACCCCTCGTTTCGCGAGCACAGGATGGCCTCGCCAGCGAGCAGCACGGATCCTGCAACGAGCACCGCGCGACCGTCGGCTTGCCCCGCCCACTCGCGAGCAGCCTGGAGTGCCTCGGTCAGAGATTCCGACACCTCGGTGATCCCCTCACGCTCGAAACGCCCCGAGACCTGGTAGAGATCTTCGACGCCGAGGGTGCGAGCGGAGTCGATGGGTGAGAGAAACAGCGCATCAGTGATGGGCAGCAGCGCCGCGAGCACGCCCTGAGCATCTTTGTCTGCCATGATTCCGGTTACGAGCGCGAGCTCGGTGAACGCGAAGGACTCGGTGACTGCCCGGGCGAGCGCCTCGGCACCGTGCGGGTTGTGAGCGGCGTCGACGTACACGATGGGTTCGTTGCCGATCAACTGCAGTCGGCCCGGTGAGGTGAGCCCGCCGAGCCCCTCGTCAAGTACCTCTTCTGGCAGAGGACGCTCCGCACCGAAGAATGCCTCGACCGCGGCGACCGCGAGTGACACGTTCTGCGCCTGGTGCGCTCCGTAGAGCGGAACGAATGCCGGATCGTACTCGTGGCCGTGCAGGCCGCGCAACGAGACCTGGCGGCCGCCTACAGCGAGCAGATCCTCGGTCACATCAAAGTCGCGAGCAGAAACGAAAATGCGAGCGTCCTCGCGCTCGGCAGCCTCGACGAGTTCGACGAGCGCGGCCGAATCCTGCGCGGCGGTGACCACAGTGCTGCCCTGCTTCACAATGCCGGCCTTCGTGCGTGCAATCGTCTCGATGTCGGTGCCGAGCACCGCGGTGTGATCGAGATCGATCGGCGTGAACACGGCGACCTGAGCGTCAGCAATGTTCGTCGCGTCCCACTCGCCACCCATGCCGACCTCGATCACAGCGACGTCGACAGGAGCATCGGCGAACAACGTGAACGCGAGCACGGCAAGCGCCTCGAAGAACGTGATCGCGCCCATGCCCTCGGCCTCGAGCTGCGCATCGAGCACCTCGAGCGGCAGCCGCAGCTCGTCCCAGGCGTCAGCAAGCACTTTGCCTCCGACCGGCACGCCATCGATCTGAAAACGCTCGGTGAAGTCGACGAGGTGCGGGCTGGTGAAGAGCCCCGTGCGCAGCCCGTGGGCACGCACGAGCGACTCGATCGCGCGACTCGTCGACGTCTTGCCGTTGGTGCCCGCAACCTGGATCACGGGGTACGACAGCTGGGGCGATCCGACGAGTTCGGCGAGACGCCGCACCGGCTCAATGCGCGGCCGCGGGTTCGCCTCACCGACGCGAGTCAGCAGCTCTTCATAGACCCGCTCTGCGGCTCGTTCTGCTCCGGTCATTATGCGCTCCTGCCAGTCGCGATCAGGCGTTGCTGCCGTGTACGTCGATCGTAATACCGAGTGGCGCTTTTTCGGTGCCGAGCGCGCTCGCGACGGTGTTCGAAAGTGCACTCGCAGCCTCATCGGCAGCAGGTGCCTCGACTGACGAAACGGTCAGCTCGGCAGCAAGGGTCTCACCCTTGATCAGCTCGGCGTGCGTTTCGAGCGCCGAAGCAAGCGAGGCCGCAGCCGCGAGCTTCAGCACGATGCGGTCGCTGACCTCGAGACCTGCGTTCTTGCGCGCCTCCTGCACCGCACGAATCGCATCGCGGGCGATGCCCTCGGCCTCGAGCTCGGGCGTGGTCTCGGTGCGCAGCAGCACGAAGCCGCCACCGGCCAGCAGACCGAGCACGTCGCGGCTGTCTTCGCCCGAGGTGGTCGAAAGAGTGAGCTCGTACTCCCCCGCATCAAGCGCAATCCCGCCTGCGGTCACCACACCGTCTTGCTCGCTCCAGTCGCCGGCCTTCGCGGCCTTGATCACCTGCTGCACGTTCTTGCCAAGGCGGGGCCCCGCGGCGCGAGCGTTCACGGTCAGGGTCTGCACGATGCCGTATTTCTCGGCGCTGTCGTCTTTCAGGCGCTTCAGTTTCACCTTCTTGACGTTCAGTTCTTCGGCGAGGATCGTGGCAAACGGTTTCAGCGCGCTCTTGCGGGCAGTAACCACCTTGAGCTTCGCGAGCGGCAGACGCACGCGAAGCCGCTCGGCCTTGCGCAATGCGAGTGCCTGCGAGGTGATCTGGCGCAACTCATCCATTGCCTCGACGAGTTCGTCGTCGACCGGAAACGCGTCTGCTGCTGGCCAGTCCTCGAGGTGCACCGAGCGGCCAGCGCTGCGACCGTCAACATACCCAAGGCCTCGCCACAGCTCTTCGCTCACGAGCGGAGCAAGTGGCGCCGCAACCCTTGCGACAGTCTCGAGCACGGTGTAGAGCGTGTCGAAGGCCTGCTTGTTCTCTGCACAGCCATTGTCGCCAGTCACGCCCTCCCAGAAGCGGTCGCGTGAACGGCGCACGTACCAGTTGGTAAGCACCTCGGCGTAATCGCGCAGTGCCTCGGCCGCAGAGGTGGTGTCGAGCCCCTCGAGATGGGCCTCAACGTCGCGCACGAGCCGACCGGTCTTCGCGAGAATGTAGCGGTCGAGCGGATCTGAGCTGTCGGTGCGCCACTCGGCGTCATAGCCGTCGGCGTTCGCATAAAGGCTGAAGAAGTACCAGGTACTCCAGAGCGGCAGCAAGAACTGGCGCACGCCCTCGCGGATGCCCTCTTCGGTGACGATCAGGTTGCCGCCGCGTACGACGGGCGATGCCATCAAGAACCAGCGCATCGCGTCTGAGCCGTCGCGGTCGAAGACCTCGTTCACGTCAGGGTAGTTGCGCAGGCTCTTCGACATCTTGTTGCCGTCGCTGCCGAGCACGATGCCGTGGCTGATCACGCTCTTGAATGCCGGGCGGTCGAAGAGCGCGGTCGCGAGCACGTGCATCACGTAGAACCAGCCGCGGGTCTGCCCGATGTACTCGACGATGAAGTCGGCTGGCTGGTGCTCGTCGAACCAGTCCTGGTTCTCGAACGGGTAGTGCGCCTGCGCGAACGGCATCGATCCCGAATCGAACCACACGTCGAAGACGTCCTCGATGCGACGCATGGTCGACTGACCGCTCGGGTCGTCAGGGTTCGGCCTGGTCAGCGAGTCGATGTATGGGCGATGCAGGTCGACCTCGCCGGTTTCGGGGTTCACCGGCAACGTGCCGAAGTCGCGCTCGAGTTCTTCGAGCGAGCCATACACGTCGACGCGCGGGTAATCGGGGTTGTCGCTCTTCCAGACAGGAATCGGGCTGCCCCAGTAGCGGTTGCGGCTGATCGACCAGTCGCGCGCACCCTCGAGCCACTTGCCGAACTGCCCGTGCTTCACGTTGCCCGGCACCCAGGTGATCTCTTCGTTGAGCTCGAGCATGCGCTCCTTGATCTCCGTGACGCGCACGAACCAGCTAGAGACCGCCTTGTAGATCAGCGGGTTGCGGCAGCGCCAGCAGTGCGGGTAGCTGTGCTCGTAGCTCTGCTCGCGCAGCAGTCGGCCGCTCTCGCGCAGCAGGCGGATCAGCGGGCGGTTCGCCTCGAACCAGAGCTCTCCGGCCACATCGGTGACGGCGTTCACGAAACGACCGCCGTCGTCGAGGCTTACGATCGTCGGCATGCCAGCAGCCGAGGTGATGCGCATATCGTCTTCGCCGTAGGCGGGCGACTGGTGCACGATACCGGTGCCGTCGCTCGCTCCAACGTAGTCGTCTACGAGCACGCGCCAGCAGTTCTCGGTGCCCCACTTCTCGACGTCGGTGTAGTAATCGAAGATGGGCTCGTACTCGACGTTCTCGAGGTCAGCACCGAGCACGGTGCGCTCGACGGCGTCGCGCGCCTCATCAGCTGATGCGTAGCCGAGATCCTTCGCGTAGTTTCCGACGAGATCCTTGGCGAGCAGATAGCCCGCCACGACCGCGTACTCGATAGCCGGCCCGACCGCGAGAGCGGCGTTCGTCGGCAGCGTCCAGGGCGTGGTCGTCCAGGCGAGCGCCCGCACACCCTCGAGGCCGAGCTCGGCAGCGCGCGATCCTCGCAGCGGAAACGTCACCGTCACCGAAGGATCTTGCCGCATCTGATACACGTCGTCGTCCATGCGCAGCTCGTGGTTCGACAGCGGAGTCTCGTCGCGCCAGCAGTATGGCAGCACGCGGTGCCCCTCGTAGGCGAGACCCTTGTCGTGAAGTTGCTTGAACGCCCAGAGCACGCTCTCCATGAAGCTCAGGTTGAGCGTCTTGTAGTCGTTCGCGAAGTCGACCCAGCGCGCCTGGCGGGTCACGTACTCTTCCCACTCCTTCGTGTAGAAGAGCACCGACTCCTTGGCCTTCTTATTGAAGACATCGATGCCCATGTCTTCAATCTCGCTCTTCTCGGTGATGCCAAGCTGCTTCATCACTTCGAGCTCTGCGGGAAGACCGTGCGTGTCCCAGCCGAAGCGACGCTCGACCTTCTTGCCGCGCATCGTCTGAAAGCGCGGAAACACGTCTTTTGCGTAGCCGGTCAGCAGGTGCCCGTAGTGCGGCAGGCCGTTCGCGAACGGGGGGCCGTCGTTGAAGACCCACTCCTCGCAGCCCTCGCGCTGCCTGATCGACTCCCGGAACGTATCGTTCTGCTTCCAGAACGCGAGCACACCCTGCTCGATCGCCGGAAACCTCGGCGAGGGCGAAACACCCTCGGTGCTGCGCTCAGCTGAATCGCTGCTTGGTTCGGTCGCAGCGTGCTTCGGCTGCTTCGCCGCGACTGCGTCGGTCTGCTGCTTGGGGTACGTCATGAGGTCTCCGGCTGTAGATGTTCGTGATGCGTGCATCTGCCGGGACGAGCGAGAACCACCGTTCTCCCCCGCGGTACCACCCCGCTTGCCTCGTCGCCGCCTGCGCGACCCTCGGCCTCTTCGTTCGGCTGTAACGGGCCGTACCCGTTCGGTTCTAATGAGCTGCTGCGATTCTCGTCGAGGTTTCTTATCGAAATTTCTCATCGAAAAGGATCGCGGCCGCCGTTCTTCCGAAGACTCCCCGGTGATGGCCGGTTCGCGGTCGTTGCCTTTATTCTATGCCATCGGGTTCCGATGCATCGGGCACCCACTCGAGAATGTCGCCTGGCTGGCACTCGAGCACCCGGCAGATCGCGTCGAGCGTGGTGAAGCGCACGGCCTTTGCGCGCCCATTCTTTAGTACTGAAACGTTCACCGGCGTGATGCCGATCGCGTCTGCAAGCTCGTTCACGCCCATCTTCTGCTGTGCGAGCTGCACGTCAAGATTGATCAGTATCGGCATCAGACCACCTCTTCAAGCTCGCTCTGAAACGCAGTCGCCTGACGCAGCAGCGCTCGCATAACTAGAATGACGAGCGCGAGCGCCAGGCAGGTGAGTGTGATGAACACTCCGATCGCCGCGATCGGCCCCGGCACGCCGATGCCCAGTGTCGCGACCACGACGACGGTCGCCACGACCGTGCACGCCATTCCGAGAAGCACGCACACCAGCACGCCGTTGACCGCCGAGAACGCGCGCTCGTTGAAGATGCGGCCCTCGGTAGCAAACGTCGCGAGTCGCCACACGAAGACCAGGCCGACCTGCGCGCAAAGCATGAACGCGAAGACGCATCCCCAGAGCAAGAACATAATGCCCACCGGCCAATCGTTTAGCGATCTATTTCTATCGTTAAACGACATACACGACTGGCTCGCCACGCAAGCCATCGGCGCCAGCTTTTCCCGGGACCACGCAGAAAACTGCTGCCCACATCAATCACCTTCACCACCCAGTCCGCTCCAATATTTGCGAGCATCGACCACCTTCGGTAACGACTGGGTAACGATACGTCAATGGAATAATCCCTGATCAGAATCACTTTACTCACTTCTTCGCGCCCAAGATCGACGCTGCTCACCTTGATGTGTGCAATACAACCTTGCTAGCGTCGAAGGTAGCGATGAGTGCGGTTCTCACATTCATGTGCTGATTCTGCAGGAAATGTTCGCACCGAAAGATGGTGCACGACGCAGGTCAGTGGAATGCGAGTGAACCGCCCCCGCAATACATAATCGGGCCTTTTGAGAGGCCACCCGGTCAGCGGTGCCATTTTGGCGCCGCAGCCCGGCGCGCTGGTTTGGCGCGCCGTATTGCCAGGAGAACTACAAAGGAGCGAAGCGTGAGCTTACCCACTGCTCAGACAGAGGTGCGCCCCGACGCGCCCGGCATGAGAGCGAGACCGGCAGTCGCGGTGAGCGGCGCGTACAAAGTTTTTGGCAAACGGCCAAAGGAAGCTGTGGCGAAACTCCGGGCTGGTGCGAGCCGCGACGACGTCAAAGCGCTTGGCACCGCCGCGGTGATCGACGCTTCGTTCGAAGTTCGGCAGGGCGAGATCTTCGTGGTGATGGGGCTGTCGGGTTCGGGCAAGTCGACCCTCATTCGAATGCTCAACGGTCTCAACTCGACTACCGACGGCTCAATCACCGTGCTCGGCGAAGAGGTCGTCGGCCGCGACGCGAAAGACCTGCGCGATTTGCGGCGTCGCAGTATGTCGATGGTGTTTCAGCACTTCGCGCTGCTCCCCCACCGTACGGTGATCGAGAACGTCGCCTACGGCCTCGAACTGCAAGGAGCGCCGGGGGCGGATCGGCTCGATCGAGCACGCCACTGGCTCGAGCGGGTCGGCTTGGCCGGGTGGGAGCAGAGTCTGCCAAGCGAGCTCTCCGGCGGAATGCAGCAGCGCGTCGGCATCGCGAGGGCACTCGCCGCCGATACCGACGTGCTGCTCATGGACGAGGCGTTCTCCGCGCTCGACCCGCTCATCAGACGCGAGATGCAAGAGCAGCTCGTCGAGCTGCAGCAAGAGCTCGGCAAGACGATCGTATTCATCACCCACGACCTCAACGAGGCTATGTTTCTCGGTGACCGCATCGCGGTCATGCGAGACGGTCGCATCGTGCAGATCGGCACGCCCAACGAGATCCTCACCGATCCGGCGAACGACTACGTCTCGCAGTTCGTGCAAGACGTCGATCGCGCCAGGGTGCTCACGGCAGCCGACGTCATGGAGCCGCCCCACGCCGTCGTGTTCGCCTCGGCAGGGCCGCGCACGGCGCTGCGCCTGATGCGCGACCAGCAGACTTCGGCCTGCTTCGTCACCACCTCGAACCGCAAACTGCTCGGAGTCGTGCGCGACAAAGACGTGCTTCGCCAGGTGCGCGAAGGGAGCGCCGACCTGACCGAGCGACTTCGACCTGCCCCGGGCGTAGTGAAAAAGGAACAGCTCATCGCAGACCTCTTTGAGCTCGCGGTAGAAAGCCACCTTCCGGTCGCGGTCACCGACGAGCAGGATCGCCTGATCGGCGTCGTGCCGCGTGTCACACTGCTCGCAGCCTTGGCCGACCTTCCCACCACGACGACCGAGATCCCGATCATCGAGCCAACACCGGACGTTTCTGCGGCGGCGATTACCGAGGCCCTGAACGGTGCCGCGCCCGAAGCCGAAGCCGACGATGAGAAGGAGAGCCCGCGATGAACCCCGAACTGCCCCGCCTGCCATTGGGCGATTGGGTGAAAGTCGCACTCGATTGGTTTCAGTCGAACTTCGAGTGGTTGCTCGATTTCTTCACCATCGTGTTCAAGGGCTCCGTCGAGGGCCTCGTGAGCGTGCTCGTCGCGGTGCCCTACCCCGCGTTGATTGTCGTGTTTGCCCTGATTGGCTGGCTCGTTCGCTCTTGGAAGCTCGCTTTGGGAACCGTACTCGGATTCCTGCTGATCGTGCTCATGGGATTCTGGGAGAATGCGATGCAGACGCTCAGTATGGTGATCGTCTCGACCGTCGTTTCGGTTATCATCGCGATCCCGCTTGGCATACTCGCAGCGAGAAATGATCGTTTCAGCGCATTCATCAAGCCGGTGCTCGACTTCATGCAAACGATGCCCGCGTTCGTGTGGCTTATCCCGGCCGTGCTCTTCTTCAGTATCGGTTTCGCGCCTGGCGTGTTCGCGACGATCATCTTCGCGATGCCGCCAGGCGTGCGTTTCACCGAGCTCGGAATTCGCGGCGTCGACCCCGAGACGGTTGAGGCCGGGTACGCCTTCGGCGCAACGCCAGGTCAGATCTTGCGAGGGATCCAGCTGCCCCTTGCCATGCCGACCATCATGGCTGGCATCAACCAGGTCATCATGCTCTCACTCTCGATGGTGGTGCTCGCGGGCATCGTCGGTGCCAATGGCCTCGGCAAGGATGTCGTGACCGCGGTGTCTACCGCCCGCGTGGGGCTCGGTGTCGAAGCTGGACTGAGCATCGTCGTCATCGCGATCTTCCTCGACCGCGTGACGGCGGCCCTCGGAAACCCGGCCGAATACCCCCAGTCTCTGCTCGGCGCGCGCCGCCGCAGAAAGAAGCTCGCCCGTGCCTGACGGCCGAAACACCTCGGCGAGACCTCACCCAATCACAGTGCACCCGCACTGGACGAAAGGAACCCCAATGAAGAAGCTAAGACTCACCGGAGTGCTCGCACTCGGAGCGGCGGCGAGCCTCGTGCTGGCCGGCTGCGCAAGCGGAAGCGAGCCAGAAGGCGGCGCAGCGGGCGACACCATCACGCTCGGTTTCATCCCGTCATGGACCGACGGTTTGAGCACCGCGTACCTGCTCGCAAACCAGCTCGAGCAGCTCGGCTACGACGTCGAGATGGAAGAACTCACCGAAGCAGGTGTGCTGTACGCGGGCCTCTCGAAGGGCGACATCGACATCTATCCCTCGGCATGGTCCGAAGTCACTCACGCCGAGTACATGGCCGAGTTCGGTTCAGAGATCGAGGATCTCGGCGCCTACTACGACAACGCCAGTCTGACGATCGCCGTTCCCAGCTACACCGACATCGAATCGCTTGATGAGCTCGCTGCAAACGCCGACAAGTTCGGCGGCGAGATCATCGGTATCGAACCGGGAGCCGGTCTCACCGGAGTCACGCAGGACTCGATGATGCCCGCCTACGGCCTTGACGGGAAGTACGAACTCATCACTTCTTCGACCGCGACCATGCTCACCGAGCTCGGCAGCGCGATCGACAAGAAGGAAGATATCGTTGTCACTCTTTGGCGTCCGTTCTGGGCCTACAACGAGTACGACGTGAAGGATCTGAAGGACCCGCTTGGCGCAATGGGCGAGTCTGAGGCTCTGCACTTTCTCGGAAAGAAGGGCTTCGCGGAGCAGTACCCTGACATCGCCGAGCTCATCGCCGGCATCAAGCTCGACGACGCTGCCTACGGCTCGCTCGAGGGGCTCGTCACGGGTGGTGACTATGAGGACGACCCCGCGGGGGCAGTCACTGCCTGGATCGCAGAGAATCCAGATGCGTTCTCAACGCTGATCGCAGCGAAGTAGCGGCCAGGTCGGCGACCCTCAAATCTCATGAGGGTCGCCGACCGCTCACCCTTTGCGCTACTTGCGCACGAGAAACACGACGAGACGCCAGCCTACGAGAGCCAGGCCGAGCGTGCCTGTCGCAACCAGCACGAACGGTAGCGGTGCACCACCTTCGGTGAACGCGACTCGTAGCACCATGCCGAGCACGAGGGTGCCCCACCAAACGGCTAGACCGGTGCGCCCGACCGCAAACGGCCGGCGCCAAGCAGCCGAAGCCACCCACGCGAACGCGAGAGCGAGCAAAAACGGCCAGGCGGTCTGCAACAGGCCCGCAATCGTCGCGGCTTCTTCGTGCTGAGAACGCCCCGCGGCGGCGAAGCCGATCACGCAGGCGGTGTCGGCCAGCGCGGCAAGCGCCACGAGCAATGGCCGCGATTGTCTCTCAGCGACGGTCTTAGTCACTCTGCTGTGCGTGCAACGCGATCTTGCCGAGCACGCCGTTTACGAAGCGTGCGCTGTCGTCGGTCGAGTACTGCTTGGCGAGCTCAACCGCCTCGTCGATTGCGACCGCGGCCGGAACCTCTGCATTGTGCAGCAGCTCCCAGGACGCGAGACGCAACACAGCGCGATCGACGTTCGGCATTCGATCGATCGTCCACCCCTGCGCGTAGCTCGAGATCAACTCATCGATTTCTTCGCGATGATCGGCGACACCGTCGACGATCTCGCGGGCGTACAGCCACGAAGCAGCGCGGTCGGGTTCACCGGCCGCGCGCTTCGCTTCTGCTGCGACGATGTGCGCGAGCGATTCGCCGCGCACATCAGCCTGAAACAGCATGTCTAGCGCGCGTTTGCGCGCTTTGGTACGTGCAGACAACTGATGATCAGTCGTTGACGCGGCCGAGGTAGTCACCCGTGCGGGTGTCGACCTTGACTCGGGTGCCGGTCTCGAGGAAGAGCGGCACCTGAATCTCTGCGCCGGTCTCAACGGTGGCGGGCTTGGTGCCGCCGGTCGAGCGATCGCCCTGCAGGCCGGGCTCGGTGTAGGTCACCTCGAGCACCACCGATGCGGGCAGCTCGATGTAGAGGGGCTCGCCCTCGTGCAGCGCGATCTGCACGTCGAGGTTCTCGAGCATGAACTTCGATGCGTCACCGACGACGGTGGCCGAAACGGTCAGCTGGTCGTAGTCGCTCTTGTCCATGAAGACGAAGTCGGCGCCATCCTGGTACAGGTACTGGAAGTCGCGACGGTCAACGCTCGCGGTCTCGATCTTCGCACCGGCGTTGTAGGTCTTGTCGATGATCTTGCCCGAGACGACGTTCTTCTGCTTGGTGCGAACGAATGCACCGCCCTTGCCCGGCTTCACGTGCTGAAACTCAACCACGCTCCAGAGCTGACCGGCCTCCTTGATTACGGTGCCGTTCTTGATGTCGTTCGAGGTTGCCATGCGGTGTTACTCCGGTTCGGGTAGGGAAAAGGATCAAGCGCCAAAGCGCGCCGATCTATCTTACACCGCGTACCCTCTTGTACGCTGAACGCCGTGCCCGTCTCGTCACGCACGCTGCGACGCGAGCGTTTGCAGCACATCGACAAAGAATGAGTTCGATAATTGGCAACTACCCTAGGGTCGAATCATGCACATGATCTTCAGAACGCTCTGGCACCTGTGGTTCGTCGGCCCTCGCGGCAGCAAGCTCTCATTCACCGATGTGTCTCGCTCGCGGTTTCGGGTGTGGCCCACCGATCTCGACATTCTGAACCATATGAACAATGGCAAGTACCTGTCGGTCATGGACATCGGTCGCTTCGACCTGATGCAGCGCAACGGCGTGTGGCAGCTGTTCAAAGACGAGGGCTGGTACCCGGTGGTCGTCGGCCAGACCATCTCGTACCGCAAGTCGCTCAACCCGTGGAAGCGCTTTTGGATCGAGTCGAAGATTCTCGGCTATGACGACCAGGCCGTGTACATGGAGCAGCGCTTCGTGCGGCCCGATTCGAAGCATCGCCCCGAGGTGTACGCGAGAGCCTATGTTCGGGCGAGGATCCTGCGCCGCTCTGGCGGAGTTGTGCCAGTGCCAGAGCTGATCGAGAAGACCGGGGCCAACCCTGACGAACTGTTCGTGCCCGCCGAGGTGCTCGAGTGGGGTCAGATGACGAAGCTGCCCTCAACGCGTGCCGATGCGGTGAGCACCTGGGAGTAGGCTCACACCCGCTCGAGCAGCGCGATGAACATCGCGTCGGTGCCATTGCGGTGCGGCCAGAGCTGCGCGTGCAGCGCGCCACCTGCAAGATCAAGCTCACCTCGCGAGACCTCGTTCAACACGTGCTTCGCGTCGACCTCTCGCAGCTCGGAGTGGCGCTTCAGCAGCCCGTCGAGCACGATCCGGGTCTCGGCGCGATGCGGCGAGCAGGTGACGTAGGCGAGCAGACCGCCCGAGGCAAGATGTGGGACAGCCGCTTCGAGCAGCTCGCCCTGCAGCTCGGTGAGCGCGGGCAGATCGGTCGGTTGTTTTCGCCAGCGCGCCTCGGGCCTGCGACGCAGCGCGCCAAGACCCGAGCACGGGGCATCGACGAGGATGCGGTCGAATGCTCCCCCGCCGAAGGCATCGTCGTCGCGCCCGTCATGAGAGACGACCTCGACCGTCTCAGGGGTCGCTTCGACCGAGCGCCGCACCAGCTCGGCACGGTGCTCGGCGACCTCGTTCGCGCGCACGGTCGCGCCCGAAAGCGCCGCCTCGGCGCCGAGCACCGCCGTCTTGCCGCCCGGGCCCGCACAGAGATCAAGCCAACGCTCCCCCTCGCGCACTGGCCGCGCACGGGTCAGTGCGAGTGCGGCCAGCTGCGAACCCTGGTCTTGCACGCGCACATAGCCGTCTGGGGCGTCGATCGCGTCGATCGCGCGCGCAGGATCGCCGCCCTCAAGCTCGAGGCCGAGCGGCGATACGCCAGCCACGACAAGCTCGCGCCCGCGCTCAGGGTCGCTGCCGAGCGCGGCGGCGGTCTCGGCGTCGAGACCCGCACCGGGCAGCAGCACGAGGTTGACCTTCGGCGGGGTGTTGTCTGCCTCGAGGAGCGCCTCAAGCTCACTATCGCGGCCCTCGGCCCGCAGCGCATCCCGCAGCGCGCGCACGATCCATGCCGGGTGCGAGCTGCGAGCCGCGAGCGCCTGGTCGGCGCTATCGGCCCCCTCGTCGATGCGGTCGTTCCACTCGTCGTTCGTCGCGCGCCCGACGCTGCGCAGCACGCCGTTCACGAAGCCGGCCGCCGCCGGGTTCGCGACTTTGCGCTGCAGCTCGACGCTCTCGTTGACCGCCGCGTGCGACGCAGTGCGCATGGCGAGCAGCTGATGTGCGCCCAGCCGAAGCACGCGCAACGTTCGTTCGTCGATGCGATCGACCGATCGGCCCGAGGCAAGCTCGAGAATGCGGTCGTAGCGGCCCTGCCCGCGCAGTGTGCCAGCGACGAGCTCGGTCGCGAGCGCGGCGTCGCGCCCGTCGAGGTTCGCGGCGCGAATGCGCGAGGGCAGCGCGAGGTTTGCGTAGGCATCACGCTCGTCGACGTCGCGCAGCACGTCATAGGCGACCAGCCTCGCGAGCGATACCCTGCCGCCACGGCGCTGCTGTCTTGGCGCGCGTTCGCCGCTCACGACAGCACCGCCTCTCCACCGCGGCCCCGCAACCAGTCGACCCCCGCCATCGCCGCCTTGCCTGCTGGCTGCACACGCACCAGTTCGAGCGAGGCATCGGCAAGGTCGAGGATCGCCCGCCCAGATGCCAGTCGCACGGTTCCGGCGATGCGATCCAGCTCGGCTGCTGCTGAGACATCGTCGGTGGCACGCAACTCGAGTATCTTGAGCGGCTGCTCGTCGTAGTTTACAAACGCACCCGGCTCGGGCGTCACACCTGCCCAGTGCGCGAGCACCGAGGCTGCCGGCAGCGAAAGATCAAGGCGCCCGTCTGCCCGTTCGAGCTTGTGGGCGTAGCTCGCCTCGCCTGTCTGTTGCTCGCCCGCTGCCGGATCCTTTTCGAGTGCCTCGATCGCCCGCCGCAGTGCATCGGTGCCGAACGAGGCCAGCTCGGTGAGCGCCTCACCCGCGCTTGTGCCTGGCGCAAAGTCGCGTGCATCGCGGCTGAGCACCGCGCCCGCATCGAGCGCCGCAACCAGGCGAAACACGGTGACCCCGAGGCGCAGTTCGCCAGCCATCAGCGCGCGCTGCACGGGAGCAGCGCCTCGCCAGGCGGGAAGGTCGCTGAAGTGCAGATTGATCCAGCCGTGCGGCGGCAGCGAGAGCAGAGGCTCGCGCACGAGACCGCCGTAGGCGACGATCACGCCGAGTTCGGCGCCGAGCCCTCGAACCCATTCGGTTGCGACCTCGTCGAGCCGGTTCGCCTTGTAGACGGGCAGACCGAGTTCGCTCGCCGCCCGCGCAACCGGCGACGGAGTGAGCACGCGCTTACGGCCGAGCGGGGCGTCGTCGCGGGTGAGCACGCCTACGATCTCGTGCTGTGCGGCGAGCCGCCGCAGGCTGGGCACGGCGAACTCTGGGGTTCCGGCGAAGACAATGCGCATCGTTCTATTCTCGCAGAAGCCGCGATGGTACAGACCCGGGCGTTCTGAATGCTATGCTCGCCTCATGCATTTCTCAAAGCAGTGGTGGATCGTCTAGCGGCGGTCACCTTGAGTTTGCATATTTTCTGAAACCAACACCGCCTCTCGAAGGCGGTGTTTTTTGTTTTCGGGTGGCGAGACACCCTAGGAGAACCCTCATGACCGAAACCCAGCAGAGCAGCTACCGTGCAGACGAACACGGATACTTCGGCGAGTTCGGTGGCGCGATTCTGCCACCGTTTCTCGTAGAGCCCATGGCCGAGGTTGCCGCGGCCTACGAAATCGCCCGCAACGATCCGGAGTTTCAAAATGAGCTGCAGTCGCTGCTGAGCAAGTATGTCGGCCGCCCCTCGCTGCTCTACTTCGCTGAGAACCTGACCCGTAAGCTCGGCGGCGCGAAGGTCTACCTCAAGCGCGAAGATCTGAACCACACGGGTGCGCATAAGATCAACCACACCCTCGGCGAGGCGCTGCTGGCAAAACGCATGGGCAAGACCAAGGTGATCGCTGAGACCGGTGCCGGCCAGCACGGCGTCGCGCTCGCGACCGCGGCGGCCCTCGTCGGCCTTGAGTGCGAGATTCACATGGGCGCGATCGATGTCGAGAAGCAGCACCCGAACGTGGTACGTATGGAGCTGCTCGGCGCGAAGGTGGTTCCAGTTGAGCGCGGCGGGCGCTCGCTCAAGGAAGCGGTCGACTCGGCGTTCGAGGTCTACGCGGCATTGCCCGACGAGTACCTCTTCGCGATCGGCTCGGTCGTGGGCCCGCATCCCTTCCCATCGATGGTGCGCGACTTCCAATCGGTCGTCGGCCGCGAGGCTCGCGCGCAGATTCTCGAGGCCGAGGGCCGCCTGCCCGACGCCCTCGTCGCCTGCGTCGGCGGCGGTTCGAACGCGATGGGGCTCTTCGACGCATTTCTCGAAGACGAATCGGTGCGCGTGATCGGCGTCGAGCCGGCCGGCGAGGGCCTCGACACCGACAGGCACGCGGCCACGATGACGCTCGGCACGATCGGCGACATTCACGGCATGCACACCAAGGTGCTGCTCGACGAGCACGGTGAGCCGGCCCCCGTGCACTCGATCGGCTCGGGAATCGACTACCCCGGCGTCGGGCCTCAGCACGCCCACCTCGAACAGATCGGCCGCGGCGAGTACGTCACTGTCACCGACGCAGAAGCACTCGATGCGTTTCAGATGCTCACCCGCGTCGAAGGCATTATTCCGGCGCTCGAATCATCGCACGCGCTGGCGCACGTCGTGAAGCTCGCCCCCACGCTGCCCGCAGACGCGATCATCATCGCGAACCTCTCGGGTCGCGGTGACAAAGACGTCGACTTTGTCGCGGAGCGTCTGAAAAAGTGACACTTTCAGTCTGGATATCGTTGTTGGTGGCCGGCGTCGCCATCAGCCTGACCCCTGGGGCGGGGGCCATCAACACGATGTCCAACTCGATGCGAGAAGGCTGGCTTCGATCGATTTGGGGCATTCTCGGGCAGCAACTCGGCATGATCGCGCACATCGTGATTGTCGCGGCTGGCGTCGGGCTCATCGTCTCGCGTTCGCCGATCCTGTTCAATGTCGTTCGTTACGCTGGTGCGGCCTATCTGGTCTACCTCGGCGTGCGCTTGATCTTGATCAAGACCGATGCCGCGGAGCAGCCGGAGGAGTCATCGGCGCGCACCCATGAGCCTGCATGGTCGCTGGTGCGGCGCGGTTTCTGGGTGAACTTCTTGAACCCGAAGTCGATCGTGTTCTTTCTCGCGTTCCTGCCGCAGTTCATCAGAATGGACCGGCCTGCCCTGCCGCAGTACCTGATCTTCACCGCAACCATCGTGATCGTCGACATTATTCTGATGTGGGGCGTCTTCGCGGGCGCCGCTCGACCGTTTCGACGCCTCACCTCGACGCCCCGGGGCCGCCGCACGATCAACTGCGTCTTCGGCGCACTGTTCATCGTCGTGGCCGGGCTGCTGCTTCTGATGCACTGAGCGTGCAGGCTGGATCGGGTCGGGCGATGCGCACCTACCCGTCGAACACCCCGCGGTCGTCGAATCGCAGCCGCAGTGCCTCGGGTCTCGCGCGGCCAGGGGGTCGGCCGCCGACTCGTGACGAGGATCCGGCGGCGTCGGCGACAAGCGCACCTCGAAGGCGTTTCGCAACCTCAGCTCCCTGCCCGTAGTCGAACCGTACGATCGCGCGCACCAGCTTTGCAGCAGCGTCTCCCCCGCGTGGCGTACGTTCGGTCACCGGCGTCGGCCCCAGCGTATCGACACCCGCAAGTTGACCGAGCGCAGCGAGGGCACGGTCGACCTCGTTGCGCCCGCCGGTCACGCTCGCGACGCGCACGGCCGGCGGATAGCGCAGCTGCTGACGGTCATGCAGCTCTGCACGAAGCCACTCGTCGATGCGCCCGGTGACGAACGCCTGCACCGCTGGACCGCTGCCCGAGGCAAGCACGCAGCGAGCGTCGGGGGCCGCGAGCGCAGCAGCGTTCTGCCACCAGCGCATGCAGTCTTCGGCCGCGCGCAACGACTCGAGGCCCAGTAGGCGATCTACATCGAGCAGCACCACCGCCCGATACCCGCCCGCGGCAATCGGTTCGGCTCCCCGCGTGGCGACGATGAGTGCGGGTCGCGAATCGACCCGCTCGTGCGGGTGCGCCCCGTCGCTCAGCACGATTCTCGTTCCCGGAAACTGCCGCTGAAACTGCTCGGCGGTGCGCTCGGAGCCTGCGCCGCGCTGCGAGAGTCTCGTGCCACGACACTCGGGGCAGCGCCACGCACCCGCGTGTTCACCGCACCAGCGGCACATCGCCCGCTGTGCGCCGCGAAACCCGATCGGGCCACCGCACGCGAGGCAGCGGCCGCGTTCGCCGCAGTCTGCGCACACCGCAACCGGCGCGTAACCCGGCGTTGCCACCTGCACGAGCACCGGCCCCTCCGAAAGGCCCTCGCGAATGGTGCGCGCCGCGAACTCGGGCACGCGAGCAAAGTCAGCGTCGTGGTGCTGCACGGCGTCGGCGGTAATCACTCGCGTGCGGCGCGGGGGCACCGACTCCGCTTGCACGTATCCGATGTCGACGAGTCGCTGCACCTCGACGCTGCGGGCGTGCGCGGCGAACATGAGCCCCACGCTGTCGGCAGCGCCCTCGTCGCTGTCGGCAGCGCCTTCGTGCTCGATCGACGCGCGCACGAGCGCGGCGTCGCGAGCGTGCACGTAGGGCGCGAGCGGCTCCGAGAACAGCGGGTCGCCGTCGTCCCAGAGCAATATCGCGCCGAGCCGGTACGCAGGCGCATAGATCGCCGAACGGTTGCCCAGCACGATTCGCGGGGTGTCGTCGAGCGCGCGCAGAAACGAGGCGTAGCGGGCGCTGCCGGATTGCCTCGAGTCGACTCGCACCACATCAGGGTGGCCCAGCGACGCGAGCGCATCGGCAAGTTGGTCGACGTCGCGATAGTCAGGGGCGACGAGGATCGCGCTGCGCCCGCGCGAGAACACCTCGAGGGCGGTTCGCGCCATGCGCACGGCCCAACCGCCGACCCACTCGCCCGTAGCGAGGCGCTCCGGGCCGTGCGATGCAGTGACCGCGAGTCGCTGACCGGCGAGCAGCAGCTCGGCAGACTCCCGCTCGAACTCGCTCGGCACGAAGCTCGATGTGCCGACTTCTGGCCCCGAGACTTCTGGTGTTGAATCCGGGTCTTCCAGCCCAGCGAGGTGCTGCTTCTCGGCACGCACCATTCGCGGTGGAATCGCGAGACGCAGAATGTCAGACGCAGAACCCCCGGCCCGATCTGCCACGGCGCGCGCAAGTCGCCAGAGCCTCGGTGTGAGCTGCGGAACCGGGCCAACAATGTCGGCGATCGGCTGCAGTTCACCCCCGAAGTCGCTCGTTTCGGCGAATCCGACGACGTAGCCGTGACTGCGCCTGCTCTGCGAGCGAAATGGCACGCGAACGCGCTGCCCAACCCTCAGATCGTCTGCGAGTTCACGGGGAACCGCGTAATCGAAGAGGTGATCGAGCTGTGGCAGCGCGGAATCGAGCAGCACGTGGGCGACGGGCCGCCCCTCGGCGCCCTCGGCCGTGCGCACGAGTGTCTACACCCCGGCTGCGGCGCGCAAGAGCTCGACCCTGGGCGTCGCCTCCCACGTGAACTCGGGCAGCTCCCGGCCGAAGTGGCCGTAGGCGCTCGTCTTCGCATAGATCGGGCGCAGCAGCTCGAGATCACGAATGATCGCTGCGGGGCGCAGGTCGAACACCTCGCGCACCGCCGCTTCGATGCGCTCAAGGGGCACCGTCTCGGTGCCGAACGTCTCGACATACAACCCGACGGGGTGCGCCCGACCGATCGCGTAGGCGACCTGCAGCTCGGCGCGGCGAGCGAGACCTGCTGCGACCACGTGCTTCGCAACCCAGCGCATGGCGTATGCGGCCGAACGGTCGACCTTCGACGGGTCTTTGCCGCTGAACGCGCCGCCGCCGTGGCGGCTCGCGCCGCCGTAGGTGTCGATGATGATCTTGCGGCCGGTCAGACCGGCGTCGCCCATGGGCCCGCCGATGACGAAGGGGCCTGCAGGGTTGATGAAGAGCTGAGCCTCACCGCTGACGAGTTCGGTGCGCTCGAGCACCGGCCGAATGACCTCGCGCTCGACGTCGGCGTGCAGCTGGGCCTGCGAGATCTGCCCTTCGTGCTGCGTGGAGAGCACGATGGCCTCGACGCTGACGGCGCGGTCGCCCTCGTAGCCGATGGTGACCTGCGTCTTGCCGTCGGGGCGCAGGTACGGCAGCACGCCGGTCTTGCGCACCTCGGTGAGGCGCTCTGCCATGCGGTGCGCGAGCCAACTCGGCAGCGGGTGCAGCTCGGGTGTCTCGTCGACGGCGTAGCCGAACATGATGCCCTGATCGCCCGCGCCCAGCAGACTGAGCTCGTCGACCTCGCTCGCGCCCTCGCGGGCCTCGAGCGAGCGCTCGACGCCGTGGGCGATATCGGCTGACTGCTGACCGATCGACACCGACACGCCGCAAGACGAGGCGTCGAAGCCCATCTCGCTCGACGTATAGCCCACCTCGCGCACGGCTGAACGCACGATTTCGGGAATCTCGACGTAGCCCTCGGTGCGAATCTCGCCGGCAACGTGCACGAGGCCCGTCGTTACGAGTGTTTCGACCGCGACTCGCGCGTCGGGATCGATTGCGAGGATCGCATCGAGAATCGAATCCGAGATGCGGTCGCAGATCTTGTCAGGGTGGCCCTCGGTCACTGACTCCGAGGTGAAGAATCGTCTTGTCATGATGAAATCAGCCTAGCCGACACCACTGACAACGACCCCGCAGGAGGGCCAGCGGGTGACGCGAGATTACTCGCCGTAGGTGCCCTCGATGGCGTCGTCGAGCTCGATCGCGTCAAGCGCAGCCTCGAGTGCGGTCTCAGGCGACTGGTGCACGCGCGGCTTCATCTCGAGCTTGCCCTCGGCGATCTCGTGCAGTGCGGTCGAGAGCGGCTTGTCATCAACCGAAGCGTCAACGAGCGGGCCGACATTGTCGAAGAGGTTGCCGTCGTGCAGATCGGTGTAGTAATCGTTGATCTGGCGGGCACGCTGCGAAGCGAAGACCACGAGAGCGTACTTCGAATCAACCTTCTCGAGCAGGTCGTCGATGGGGGGATCGATGATGCCGTTCACCTGTGCCATGTGCTGCGTCTCCTTCTAGATAACCCATCCATTCTACCCCATTACTGGCAGACGCTCACCCGCGCGCCCTCACGAGTACCTGCCCACGAGAGGTGTCGAGCCGCGTCCAGGTCATGCTGCGCGCGAGTGGAACCCGAGGCTCGTCGAGCAGAAACCCCATCACCTCGGCGGCGAACGCGGCGGCAGCGGGCACGCCGGGGGCGATCTCGGCGCCCCACACCGACTCTCGCACCTTGCGCACGACGGCCTCTCCAGGGCTGTCGGGCAGCGCATCCGCGACCCGCTCGATGCCCTGGTTCGCGACCGCGACAAGCGACGGCCCGTCGACCACGCCCGCGGGCTGCCAGCCGCTCACCGGCGGCAGCACCCCGGCCCAGGCAGCGGCCACCAGCGTGTCGGGAAGCTCGAGCGTCAGACCGAGCACCCCCATGCGCGCAATGCGATCGAGCAGCCCGCGACCGAGCACGGTGATATCGATGCTGCCCGCCTCGTTTGCGGGTTCAGATGCGAGCGAGAACGACCGCAGCACCAGCACGACCGGGAGCGGGTCGAGCAGCGTGTTCGGTGCCTGCGTGCAGCCGAACACGGCAAGCGTTGATCCTCGCACCACCACTCGCACCTCGGCCTGGCCGTAGCGCTGCAGGCGCTCGAGGTAGACGCGCAAGTCGTCTCGGGTGGCATGGTCGAGAAGTTGCAGCTGCGAAGTCACGCCTCTCAGCCTATGGCGTGCCGCGGGCTCGGCGATCCTCTTCGCAGCAATAGACTTGAGCAACCACCGACGGCACTTCAGCGGCGAGTCTCGCCGACCTGATCAGGAGGGCGCATGTCAGCAATACCCGATCTTCTCGAGATGCTCTCACTGCACGACAGCGAGGCCCGCACCCAGTACGACATCTTCACAGGTCCGGCGCTGCCGACGCCGCATGGGCGTTCGTTCGGCGGGCAGGTGCTCGGGCAGGCACTCGCGGCAGCCGGTGAGACCGTCGAAAAGGATCGCCCGATCCATTCGATGCACGGTTACTTTCTGCGGCCCGGTGACGCCGAGCTGCGCATGACGTTCGAGGTGGCGCGGCTGCACGACGGCGGATCGTTCTCGACCAGACGCGTGCAGGCGTACCAGTCAGGCAAGATCTTGATGTCACTGATCGCGTCGTTTCAGGTCGACGAACCCGGCCTCGAGCACCAGAGCAGCTACGATCTGGCGGGTCTGCCCGCACCCGAAGAGCTGCCAACGGTGTGGGAGAAGTACGGGCATCTCGCCGATACCCGCGCGTCGTGGTTGCTGAATCGCCCCTTCGATCTGCGGCACATCGACAACGACATCACGGTGAAAGTCGAGGATCCGGGCAACACGATGCGGGTCTGGCTGCGCAGCCGCGACAACATTGATGCCGGGCAAATGCTGCACTCGGCGGCCCTCGCATTTGCAAGCGATTATCTGCTCGTCGAACCCGTCATGCGCCAACACTCGATTCCGTGGGCAACACCGGGTCTTCGTGTCGCGAGTCTCGACCACGCGATGTGGTTTCATCGGCCGTTTCAGGTCGACGAGTGGTTGCTCTATGTACTCGACTCCCCGACCGCGCAGGGTGCACGGGGGCTGACGCATGGGCGTTTCTACAACCGCTCGGGCGAACTCGTCGCGAGCGTCGCGCAAGAGAGCATGATTCGGCCGCCCGGCCAGTAACTCACGACGCTAGGCCGCCGGCGCGCGATACACCAGACGAAACCGCTCGCACACCACTGGCATGTCGGGTGCGAAGCCGCGGGGGTTCTCGGAGTGCGAGCGCCAGTAGCGCTCGTGAATTTCACGCCAGGCGGCGAGGCTGAGATCGCCCTCGCCCTCTGATCGTGCGTGTGTTTCTGTGACGTCGTCAAACGGGACAATCTGCACGTCCGTGGTCTCGATGACGGCGCGCGGTTGCTTCGCCGCGTCGAGAATGATGCTGTATTCGCCGGCCACCGGCAAAGGATCGCCCAGCGCCTCGTAGTCCCAGAGTGATGAGGCTGTGCCGGTCTTCGTGCCGTCGAGCACCAGAGCGAGCAGGCCGTCGGCGTGTGCCGGCGTTGCTCCGAAGGCCCAGGCCTCGGGCACGGTTTCTGGCGCGCCGACCAATCCGGCGCGGGCCTGTCGCCAGAACTCGGCGATCTGCTTGGGGTTCTGCTCGCTCATGCGTGCAGCCTATCTGGGTGCGGGTGGGATTCTCGCCATCGCGCCAGTTGTCGCTCACAGGTGAGCCGGTTCAAGGGTTATGCACCGGTTTTTGCGAGTTTCGGACTTGTTCGATTTTCGCGCCACCCGCTCGCCTAGCTTGGTGGCATGTCCGTGCAACCCTCACTCCCAGCCTCGAACGCTCCCGAGCCGCTCGTCGAACTCTCGACAGCGCGATGGGCCGCCAGGCTTCGTGAACTCGCACCCGAGCGGCCGGCCGATCCGATCGACTCCCCCGAGCCCCTGAATCTCAGGCCGCAGCGTCGCCTCTGGGATCGGGTGCAGCGCGGGGTGGCCGTGCCCGCCGCCGCGGCGGCCGCGGCGTTCGTGCTCACGGTCGTGGTATCGATCGCCATGGTCTGGGTGCAACCGCACGCAGTCAGCGCCACGTCAGAAGAAACGCTCGACGGGCGGAACGATGGCCCGGCGGTCGCAGATGCATCGGAGATCGGGCACTCAGGTGTGTCAACTGGCGCTGGCGCAGAGACCTCTGCGCGGCTCTACGTGCACGTAGTCGGCGAGGTCGCTGTACCGGGCGTGTACGAGCTCGAGGCGAACTCACGCGTGCTCGCAGCCATCGAGGCGGCCGGCGGGGCAACCGAAGCCGCGGTGCTCTCTGCGCTCAACCTCGCGCGACCGCTCAGCGATGGCGAACAGGTGCTGGTTCCCAACGCAGACAACGCTGCCTCGCTCGCCGCTGCCAGCGCGACTGACACAAGCGGCGCGGTGGGCGGCGGCAGCGATACGGGAGCCTCGGCAACCGGCAACGGCCTGGTCAACCTGAACACTGCAGACCTGGCCGCTCTCGAAACCCTGCCGCGAGTCGGCCCGGCCCTCGCGCAAAGGATTCTCGACTGGAGAGAGGCGAATGGCAGCTTCCAGAGCGCCGACCAGCTTCTGGGTGTCTCGGGCATCGGCTCGAAAACCTTCGAACAACTGCAGAACCTGGTAACTGTATGACCACGCAGAAGGGCAGCCAGATCACCGACCCTCTGAGCGGTCTCGGCTTCACGCCCGACACATCGGCAGAAGCAAGGTCACCTCCGGGTCAGTGGCGACTCCTGGCCGTTGCTCTGCTGGGTTGGGCACTCATCAGCTGGGCGATTCTCACCCCAGGTCGAGGCGGCGGGATTGCACTTCTCGCCGTAGCCACGGGTAGCCTGATGCTGGCGGTGTGGCGGTTCGGGCGCCTGGGTACGACGAAGAGCCTAAGCAAGACGTGGCCGAACGCGGCCGTGTCAATGGTCGCGCTGCTGTGCGGGTGCTTCGTGCTACTCGGAGCCAGAGTGCATGTGCTCGAAACTGGGCGGGCGGCGCCCTTCTTTCAGCAGGCGGCCACAGCGGGCACACCCGTTACATTCGAGGCGCGGCTCAGCGGGTTTCCCGAGACGAAACGAACCGAGTTCGGTGATCGCGAGTGGGTGCGCATAGTTGCGTTCGTTCCGACCTCGGACGATGAGACCGCGCGCTCGCTCGCTGTGGGCGCGCAGGCGCCAATGCTGTTGTGGCTTTCCGATGCCGAGGTCGATTGGCGTGCGGCACGCTGGGGGCCAGGCACACGACTGCGAGTTACGGCGAAGCTCACCGCCGAGCCCGCGGCAAACGTGTCTGCGTACACGGCGAGTCCTTTCGCGCTCCGTCAGCTTCACAGCGATGGGCTTGACACCACACTCGGCTCAGCTGCAGCCGCCTTTCGCGCGCTCCTCGTAGAGCACGCAAGCGAAGTCCCGGAGGCCGAGCTGGTGCCCGGCTTCGCCGTCGGAGACACCTCGCTCGTTCCCGAAGCACTGGGTGATCTGATGCTCGAAAGCTCCCTCAGCCACCTGACCGCGGTGTCGGGCAGCAACACAGGGCTGGTCATCGCCACCATGACCTGGTGCGTATCTCGCCTCGGTGCGGGCCGCAGGCTGCGTGCGCTCGCCGCGGGTGCAGCGCTCACCGCATTCGTGGTCGTCGTCGGCCCCGACTCCTCGGTGCTCCGAGCCGCCGTTATGGCGGCGGTGCTGCTCGTCAGCGCGTTCGGTGGCAGGCGGAGCACCGCACTTCCGGCGCTCGGCCTGGCGATTCTCGCCTTGCTCGCATTCGACCCCTGGCAGGCGCTGCAGGCGGGATTCGCGCTCTCGGTCGCGGCGACCCTCGGCATTCTGTTGCTTGCGGCACCCACCTCACACTGGTTGCGCAGGCGGTTTCGGCTGCCGCGCATACTCGCCTTGCCGTTCTCGGTAGCTCTCGCCGCCCAGTTTTCGTGCGGCCCGCTGCTGCTATTGCTTCAGCCCGGAGTGCCTGCCGTCGGCGTGCTCGCGAATATCGTCGCCGCGCCAGCAGCGCCCCTGGGTACGGGCCTGGGGCTGATCGCCGCGATCCTCGGCCCGATCTCACCCGGCGCAGCGATGCTTGCGATTCGCGCGGCAAGCTGGCCCGCGTCGTGGGTGGCCGCGACCGCCGAAATCTGTGCCGCTCTGCCTGCGGGCAGGTGGAACTGGCCGCAAGGGTGGCCCGGTGCAATTTTGCTCACCGTGTGCCAGCTCGCGTTGTTTGTCGTCTGGGCACTCGCGACGGGGCGAATCGGTTTGCCCTCTGGTGCACGGGTCAAGCTGCGTCAGCCTTGGCAGCCTCGCTCCAGAACTCCGCTGCAGATCCGCGTCACCATAGCGGTTCTGACGAGCGTGGCCCTCACCGTCTTCGCCTCCGTCACGCTGCTGTATCCGCTCGCGAAGCAGCTTGCGACTCCGGCAAACTGGCTGCTCGTTGCCTGTGATGTGGGCCAGGGTGACGCGCTCCTTGCGCGAGACCCCGATGTTCCCGACGAAGTCATCTTGATCGATACCGGTGACGAACCGGAGGCGCTCGAGCGTTGCCTCACCGACTTTGGCGTGCGACGAATCTCGCTGCTGGTGCTCACTCATGACGACCGCGATCACGTTGGCGCGATCGCGAGCGTGCTTTCGCGCGTCGATGCCGCGCTGATTGCCCCCACTGTCGTGGGCGAACGCACCGAGCAGCGAGCAGTTGTGCGCGCGTTGACCGAGGCTGGTGTGCCGTTTCAAGTCGGCAGTGCGGGCAGTGCGAGCGGCGCAGGCAGTGCGGGCGGCGGAGCGGCGAGAGACGCGGAGAACGGAGCAGGGCTCGCGTGGTTGACGCTCGCTCCCCCTCGTGACGCGCTGCTCACCGAGACCAATGCGGCAAGCCTCGTATTGCTGCTCGAGGTCGATGGGCACCGAGCGCTCCTGCTCGCCGACACCGGCTACGAAGAGCAGAGCGCGCTGTTGCGGGACGTCGACGCGAGCGCCTGGCTCGCGGGCATCGATGTGGTGAAGGTGGCGCACCACGGCAGCCGCGACCAAGAGGCAACCCTCTACGAAAGGATCGGCGCAGACTGGGGGCTCGTTTCGGTCGGCGCAGACAACCGCTATGGCCACCCGAACAGCGAGACGCTCGGAGTGCTTGCGCGCGCCGGCACCCGGGCGCTGCGAACCGACTCCTTCGGCAGCGTCGCGCTGGTGCGGCAGCCCGACGGCACCCTGGCCGCCTGGGCAGAGCGCGGCCAGTAGGCTTGTGACGTGGCAGCGACAGCAAGAGCAAGCAAGGCGAAGATCACGAAGGTTGGCTACGACGAGGCCCGCCCGGCTCCGGTCGTGCTAATTAGCGGGCCAGAGCAGTTTCTCGCCGACCGCGCGGCCAGAACGATTCGCGAAACGCTGCGCGAGCGCGACGCCGCACTCGAGATTCACGACATCGACGCCGCGGGCTATGGGTCGGGCGAGCTCTTCACCGTGGCGAGCCCCTCACTGTTCGCCGAGCCCCGGCTGATACGCGTTGAAGGCGTCGAGAAGGCGAGCGATGCGTTTCTCGAAGACGCCAAGCGCTACCTCACGCAGCCTGCAGATGACGCGACGCTCGTGCTGCGCCACGCGAGCGGCCAACGCGGCAAGGCTCTGCTCGACGCGGTGCGCGGCGATGCCGGCGCCTCGCTCGGCGCAATCGAGGTCGTGTGCGCCGAGATCAAAAAAGATGCCGATCGCCTGAGCTTCGCCCAGGCCGAGTTTCGCCGCCTCGGCGCTCAGATCGCGCCGGGTGCGCTGAGATCGCTCGTTGCCGCCTACCAGGGTGGGCTGGGCGAGCTTGCCGGGGCGATCGAGCAGCTGGTCTCAGACCTCGGCAAGCGCATCTCGGAGCAAGACGTCGAGCGATCGACCGAGGGGCGTGTCGAGGCCGGAGCGTTCAAGGTCGCCGACGCCGCAACCGCGGGCCGCGCAGCAGAAGCGCTTGTGCTGCTGCGCCAGGCGCTCAGCACGGGCACTGACGCGATTCCGATGCTGGCGGCGCTCAATATGAAGGTGCGCGCGATGGCGCGCGTCTACGGCGCTCGCGGCAGCTCCGGCGAGCTCGCGTCGGCGTTCGGCATGGCACCCTGGCAGGTTGAGCGCGCGCAGCGCGAGACTCGCGGCTGGAACGAAGGAGATCTCGCACGCGCAATAGATCTCGCGGCAGAGACCGAGCTCGCGCTCAAGGGCGGCAGTCGCGACCCGATCTACGCTCTCGAGAAGTACGTGCTCTTCGTTGCAAAGCGGGGGCGCTAACGCGTCACTAGGGCCGTCTGCGCGCAAAAGTACACGTTCTCCATGGTTCGACTCACCTTCACCGAGGCTCAACTGCAGGCTCGAAGGCGCGCGCTCACAAGGTTTCGCCTGCTCGAGATACTCGGAGTGCTCCTTGCGCTCGGCGCGGTTGCCAGCATCATGTATCTGCTTCCTCCCGAGCAGGAGCGCGGTCACAGCGACCTCACATCGGCGTTCTACGCGGTGCTGGCAATCTTGGCCATGCAATCGGCGGTCGTCACGCGCGTGGGCTTTGGGCTCATCATCGAGCCCCGCTCCCTGCTGAAACGCGCGGCCCCGCTGCGGCATGGCTGGTTCATTACCGCGTCGACCCCCGTGGCGGTCCTGTGCCTACTCGCACCGTGGATCGCGGCTGGCGAGTTCGATGATCGGCGTGGATCATCAGCCTGGCAGCTCGCGTTTCCACTCTTTCTGCGCGTTTCTCGTGAAGATCCTCTGGGCCCTCTACAGCGGACATCGCCGCACACACGCTAAGCAACGAGAAGAGCGCGAGCAGTAGCCGAGCTTCCCGACCACTCCCCGCGCTCCCTACGCGACGCCGGTTACTGCTTCGTCGCGATGCTCACGATCTTCGGCACACGCACGATCACGTTGACGATCTGACGATCACCGATCGCGCGCTGCACCGAGGCCGACTCGAGCGCTGCCGCACGAGCGTCTTCTTCGCTCACCGATGCCGGCAGCGTCAGGCGCTCGCGCACCTTGCCATCGACCTGCACGACCATCGTGACCTCGTCTTCGACGAGCAGCGACTCGTCGGCGGTCGGCCAGGCTTGCAGCGCCACGGTCGGCTCGTGGCCGAGCTTCGCCCACATGTCTTCTGCCGTGTACGGGGCGAAGAGCGAAAGGATCATCGCCACGGCCTCTGCGGACTCGCGCACGGCGGCGTCTGCCGCGCCGACACCCGAATCGATCGCCTTTCGGGTGACGTTCACCTGATCCATCAGGCGGGCGACCACCACGTTGAACTTGTAATGCTCGACGAGACCGGGCGCGTCAAGAAGCAGCTGATGGCTGTGCTTGCGCAATGCCGCGTCGCCAGTAGAGAAATCGATACCCGGCTGAGACGAGACGTCGCCCGCGACGCGCCAGGCGCGTGCGAGGAACTTCGCCGAGCCCTGCACCGAAACGTCGGCCCAGTCGATGTCGTCCTCGGGCGGGCCCGCGAAGGCGAGGGTTACTCGCAGCGCGTCGGCGCCGTGGCTCTTCAGCTCGGATGCGAACTCGACGAGGTTGCCCTTCGACTTCGACATCTTCGCGCCGTCCTGCAGCACCATGCCCTGGTTGAGCAGCGCGGTGAAGGGCTCCTCGAAGTCGAGGTAGCCGAGGTCGTGCAGCACCTTCGTGATGAAGCGCGAGTAGAGCAGGTGCAGAATCGCGTGCTCGACGCCGCCTGCGTACTGGTCGATCGGGCCCCAGGCGTTCACGAGCGCCGGGTCGAACGCCTGCGTGTCGTCGGTCGATGAGAGGAAGCGCAGGAAGTACCACGAGCTGTCGACGAAGGTGTCCATCGTATCGGGGTCTCGGGTCCAGGCCTGGCCTGCGGCATCGGTGACACTGGCCCACTCGGTCGCAGCACCGAGCGGTGACGAACCCTTTGGTTTCAGGTCGAGACCCTCAGAGGCCGGCAGGCGGACCGGCAGTTCGTCCTGCGCAACCGGGCGCATCTCGCCCTCGTTGCTCTCGTCGGCACCGTGCAGAATCGGGATCGGCGTGCCCCAGTAGCGCTGGCGAGAGATTAGCCAATCGCGCAGGCGGTAGGTCTTCGCGGCGCGGCCAGTGCCGCGCGTTTCGAGCACCTCGATCGCCTTGGCAATCGCATCGATCTTGCCGAGCCCGTCGAGCTCGCCCGAGTTCACGAGCACACCGTTACCGGCGGTCGCGACGCCCGACACGGCCGGGTCTTCGAGCACCACACCGTCTTCGTCACGCACCTCGACTACCACGCGCACGGGCAGCTCGAACTTCAGCGCGAAGTCGAGGTCGCGCTGATCGTGGGCGGGCACAGCCATGATCGCACCGCGGCCGTAGTCAGCAAGCACGTAGTCAGATGCCCAGACCGGAATGCGCTCGCCGTTCACGGGATTGATGGCGAAGTGATCGAGAAACACGCCGGTCTTCTCGCGGTCGGCATTCTGACGATCGATCTCGCTCTGCTTCTGCGTCGCAACGAGATATTCCTCGAACTGCATGCGAGCCTCGGGTGACGCACTCGCGGCAAGTTCTGCTGCGAGATCGCTGTCGGGCGCGACGACCATGAAGGTTGCCCCGTAGAGCGTGTCAGGCCGGGTCGTGAAGACGGGCACCCTGGCGTCGCGCCCCTCGATCTCGAACTCGACCTCGGCGCCCTGGGAGCGGCCGATCCAGTTGCGCTGCATGTTCAGCACCTTGGCCGGCCACTGCCCCTCGAGCGAATCGAGGTCGTCGAGCAGGCGATCCGCGTAGTCAGTGATGCGGAAGTACCACTGCGTCAGCTTCTTCTTCACCACGATCGCGCCCGAGCGCTCAGAGGTGCCGTCAGCGAGCACCTGCTCGTTCGCGAGCACGGTCTGATCTACCGGATCCCAGTTGACCCAGCTCGCCTTGCGGTATGCGAGACCCTTTTCGTACATCTTGAGAAACAGCCACTGGTTCCACTTGTAGTACTCGGGATCGCTCGTGTGCAGCACTCGGCTCCAGTCGAAGCTGGGCGCGTAGACGCGAAAACTCGCCTTCTGCTGCGCGATGTTCGCGTAGGTCCATTCGCGAGGATCGATGCCGCGCTTGATCGCCGCATTCTCTGCGGGCAGGCCGAAGCTGTCCCAGCCGATCGGGTGCAGCACGTCGTGGCCGCGGCCGCGCCAGTAGCGGGCGAGAACGTCGCCGAAGCAGAAGGCTTCGGCGTGACCCATGTGCAGGTCGCCCGAGGGGTACGGGAACATGTCGAGCACGTACTTCTTCGGCTTCTCGCTCGAGAGGTCGTTCGACACCTCGAACGGCTTCAACTGCTCCCACACCGGAAGCCAGCGATCCTGGATCGCTTGGAAGTCGTAGACGTCGCCTACTTGCTCGTTCACTCGCTACCTCGAAACTTCATTGCCGTTCTGATCTCGCGCCACGCGGCACGACTTGGCCCGCACTGCTGCGAACACATACTGCTCAAGAATAGCGGGTTCGCTCCCCCGCCGAGGCGTGCAGCCGGGGCTTGTCGTAGGCGACCCGCTGTCGGATACTGCCAGTATGCGCGCATTCCTCGACCCCAGCGACCCACAACTCGATCTCGAGCTGCAATACATCTCAGCGGGCGATCACGCCGAGGGCCGCGAGCATGGGCGCGGCCTTCAACTGCTTCTCGGCGAGCTCTGCGGCGGGCTCGCTGTCGGCAGTCACTCCTCCACCGGCGCCGACGAGAGCGAGACCCGTGGATCCTTTTTGCCCGCGCAATTCGATGCTTCGAATCGTCATCGCGATCTCGGCATCGCCCGCGGAGTCGAACCAGCCGAAGCACCCGGAGTACAGGCCCCGAGGACCCGCCTCGAGCCCGGTGAGCAACTGCACCGCACGTCGCTTCGGTGCGCCGGTCATCGAGCCCCCCGGAAAACACGCCGCAATCGCATCGAACACGTCGAGGCCGTCGCGCAGCCTGCCAGAAACCGTGCTGACCAGCTGGTGCACGCGAGGGTGGTGCTCGACGCGCAAGAAACCATCGGTGTGCACGGTGCCCGGCTCACACACCCGGCTCAGGTCGTTGCGCATGAGGTCGACGATCATCAGGTTTTCGGCCCGTTCCTTTGGGTCGGCGGCAAGCTCGCGCGCAAGTGCTTCGTCTTGCTCAAGCGTCGCCCCTCTCGGCCTCGTTCCCTTGATCGGGTGAGTTGCGATATTGTCGCCGCGCTTGCTCAGGAAGCGCTCAGGGCTCGCGCTCACGAGTGCCCTGCCCGGGGTCACGATCACGGCCCCGCGAACCGGCGCCCCTGAGGCACGCAACCTCAGGTAGATCGCGAGAGGATCGACCTCAACTTCGAGGCGTGCCGTCGCCGTGTCGGTGAGGCAGAGCACGTAGGCGTCACCATCACGAATCGCGCGTTTGCACGCGGCGACGTCTTCGAGGTATTGGGCGTCGCTGCGCCGCCAGGAAATGGAAAGGGGTGTCCCACGGACGATCTCGGCGTCTCCGACGTCAGGCACACTCGCCACCGCAGCGAACTGGTCGAGCGCCGCTCCGTGCCGTTCGATCCACGTGTCTATCGCTGCGTCGCTCGGCCCGCGCAACTCGGCTCGCTCGCTCGCGTGATCGAGCACCAGCACGGTTGACGGGTGCAACGCGAACGCGGGCGCCGCGTCGTCGCTTGTAGCGGGCTCGCCCATCAGCGCGAGACCGAACTCGTAGCCGAGCACGACGACCGATCCCGCGCCTTCGCCGCCGCGGAGCGAATCGAGAAACGATCGCTCGTCACCGTTTCGCGCGTACGTCACCCGGGTCGCCTCGCCCAGAAAGCTGCGGCCTGCATCCCCGTTCGGTTCGGCGGCCGAGCCATCGAGCCAGAACCAGCTGTCGACGCGCGCCAGACTACGCGCGACCGATACCGTGTCGCGCGGCCAGGTGACAGCGCGCACGACCACCTGATAACCATACTTGCTGGCGGTCCCGGCACGGGCCAAGGGTGACGTCTGCGCGATCTCCACGCGAGCCGCGCAAGATGCAAAGATTGAGTCATGCCTCAGGCCCACCGACTTGCCAACGAAGCCGCGAGTGAAGACTTGCTCGTCGCTGAATCCTTTCGCGTGCGAATCAACCCCCAGACCGGTGCCGCGGAGGTGCGGGGCCTCGAGCACCATCTCGCACGATTCGCGCGCAGCACTCACGCCGCCAGTGGCGGCGCGCTACGCGGGGTCAGCAACTTTCTCGATGAGACAAGCGGCACGATCGCGGCATACGGCGACGGGTTTCCGAGGTGGGAGCTCTGGCGCGCAGCGCACGGCGACTTCGAGCTGCGCCTCAGCCTGCGCCCGCTCCCCGAGCTCGGCGACGCGCTCAGCCTCACTTCGACGCTCGCCCCCGCTGCCCCTCACTCCGACCGTAAGGGCCCGAACATCTTTCGCTACGCCGCACTCAACCGCGCGCTCGGCGCCGAGGCGCTGCTGGTGGGTATCGACGGCATCGTGCGAGAGGGCGCAACCACGAGCCTCGTGTGGTGGCGCGGCGGGCAGCTGTTTCGAGCCGCCGCAAAGGATCGCGTCGCATCGGTCACCGAAGCGCTGCTGGGCGAGTTGCTCGGTGCGCTCGAGCCTGCCGACATCACCCCTGCAGAGCTCGCCGAGTGCGAGGTCTGGGCGATCAACGCGCTGCACGGAATTCGGGTGATCACCAGCATTGACGGAACCGCAGCGCCCGAGCCGGACACCGCCCGGTTCGCTTACGCACGCGCGGCGCTCAATAAGACCTGGCAGCCGTTTCTCGCGGCCGAGCGTTAACCCTTTCGCCGACGAGCCTCAGTCGAGTGCCGTCGCAAGACCGACCAACACCGCGACGTAGGCGAGCACCCCGATCATCACGAGTCGCGCCCAGAGCGGCGTCTTTCGCTTGATTGATCTCGTCGAAAGCTCTGCCGTGCGCAACGAGATCAACAGCGTCGGCAAATCAGTCGGTTCTTCGGGTTCGCTCTGAGGTGCCGAGCTGGGCTCGGTGGCGGCCGGTTCCATCGGCCTGATCTTCGGCTCGTCGAGAACGGCGGTGTCGCGCCAGCGCTGCCAGGACTGCAGCTGCGGCAGCACTGCGCCGAGTGCGCCCTCGATCAGCTTCCACCGATTCTCATCAGGCGTGCTGAGCTGATCCGCGCTATAGAAGAACAGCATGTCGTCGCGAAACTCGACGTCAAGGGCAGCCACCCCGTCGACGAAGCTCCCCATGACATCGGGGGTAAAGATGTAGAGCGCGTCCCGCTCGTAGCCTTCGGCCCAGTACAGCGCAAAGTGCCGATCGAAATCACCCTCGAGGTTCTGACGCTGATTCTGCTCGATAGACACACCGAGCGAGATGGCAAGGTCATTGCTCGTCGCATCGAGCACGATGTGCGGCATGGCGTGCGGAAGACGTACCGCGACGTAGCCATATGCAAAGTCCTTGACGGTCGCCTCTACGTTCTCGTGTGGCGAGATGTGCAGGTTGCCGATCTCGATAGGCAGCGGATGCTCGCCGCGCACCACGTCAAACGCGAGCGACGTATCGTTTGCCACCCTTCGGGAGCTGTAGCTCATACCGTTCGCCTCGGCAAACCTCGCGAGTCGTTACCGCGCAAATCGCGTCGGGGTTCCGCGAACCGCGACCGACATGATCGGAACATAAATGAGAAAGAACACGATAGACACTGGAATCACCAGCGCGAGGCCGAATACGGATCTCTCGAGGGGCTCACCGAGCGTGTGCACGTCGTTCGGCACGATCACCGTGATCACGACCGTGGCGACGCAGACGACGAGCCAGAGAAGAAGCCCGGCGATGTCAAGTACTGCAGAGCGACGAGCGTTTACCGGCTCGGGCGCCTGAGCGAATCGTGCTTCAAACTCACGAGCGGCGCGAGAGTCGATCTCTTCGTGCAGCGGCGAGAGGTCGAACGTTATGGGCTTCACGCAGACAACGCTACCGGCAGCCGCTCGCGGAGCGAGACAGTTACTTCAGCTTGCGCATCACGGGGGCGAACGCGCGAAGCGCGCCGTCGAGGTGCTTTGGTCGTTTCACAACTCGGCCCGTACGCCAGGGTAAGTGTGCGGCAGAGTAGTCTGCACCCTAAGCTTCGAGCACGTCGAGCATGCGCGAGGCCGCGGCGAATGCCCACGCCCAGGTCTCGGGGTCGACGGTGCTGATGTCGCCGAAGTAGCTGTACACCAACAGCCAGCCGTCGTCGTTCTCGATACCGAACGAGCGTGACAAGTCGGCGAGGTGCGGTGCCGCGTCACCGGCGAGCGGGCTTCGCGCATGATCCTCGTGGCCTGGCTCAAGGTATGCCTTGAAGGGCGCGTCGGGCAGGTCGTCGAGGATCCCGGCCCGCTCGCGAAAGGCATCGAGTGCGGTGTGCGAGGGGTCGGTGCGCTCGAAATCGAACGCGCCGAGAAAGTTCACGAGCGGCGATGCGACCGCGAGCGGCGTCATTGCACCCGGGGTGTGAGATCGCAGAAACATATGCGGCAGTTGGAGGTCGTGTTGAATTGCGATGTACCCGCGCCGTGTCGGCGAGAGGTCGCTCTCTTACAGCAGAAACCTGAACCCGTGGTTGCCGAACTCGATTCGGGGCGTGTCTTGATAGAGCAGCCGCGCCTCGCAATCGCCGTCGAGCACCAGGCCCGGCAGCGGGGTTTTCCGCTGCTTCGGGCGAATGAATGCGTCGAAGTCGAGGCCGTTCGCCTCGGCAAAGGCAGCGAGGGCGTAGACCTGAGCTCTGGAGAGGGTCGCGCCGGGCAAAGGCGTCATCGCTTTGCCGAGCAGTGACTTCTTCTGCGCACCGAGCAGGGGCTCGGCATCGAACCAAAGCTCAGTCGGCTTCTTCTTCGCCATGCTTCCCTCCCACTTCTCGGGGTGGTACCCGGTCTCGTCAATGCTAAGCGAATGCGACTTCTTCGGCGCGCGCCGAAGAGCATCCCGTAAGCGGCTGGCCGTACCTGGGTTGCCCTCGCTATAGCGCGAGGTGAGAGACCGAAAGACCTGCCGGCAACTCGGTGTGCGTGATCAGCACGACCGCTCGATCGTCGGGCAGAGCACCGAGCATCTCGATAAGCAGCCGGTCGGCGAGCTCGCGGTCGACGCCGGCAGTCGGTTCGTCGAGAATCACCACGGGAAAATCTGCGAGCAGCGCCCTCGCGAGCGCAATGCGCTGCGCCTGGCCGCCAGACACGAGCGCGCCCCGCTCACCAACGCGGGCATCAAGGCCGCCCCGCTCGCGGGCCCAATCGCCAAGTCCCACCCGCTCGAGCACGGCTAGCAGCTCGGCGTCACTCGCCGTGTCGCGAGCAAACTTAAGATTCTGCCTGATGTCGGCATCGAAGAGGTGAGGTTGCTGCTCGATGAGCCCGACGAAGCCGCGCAGCTGATGCGCAGACAACTCGCGAGCCTCGACGCCACCCACGCGGTAGGAGCCCTCATAGTCGAGCAACCGCACGAGGGCGAGGGCGAGCGTCGATTTGCCCGCGCCGCTCTCACCGGTGATGACCAGGGTCTCGCCTGCACGCACGTCGAAGCTGACGCCAGCAACGGCCGGCGCATTGGCGCCCGTGTGGCGCACCGAGAGCTCGCGAGCAGAGAGCACCGGGGCCGTGGGCACGGGCCAGAACTCGACTGACTGGGCGGCGGGTACGCTCTCGTCGGGAATTTCGCGCGGCAGCGGCGACTCGGTGAGCCCGGCGACCCGCTCTGCGCTTGCGAGCACCGTGCGGCGAGCGACGAGCGCGGCGGGCACCTGAGCGAACACCTCGAACACCGCGGCCGGCACGATCACCGCGGCCGCGAACAGTGGGGCGCTGAGGCCGGCAGCGCCAGTTTCAAGCGCGGGCGCAAGCGCGAGCAGCACGAGCACCGAGGCGACGCCTGAGGCGAACGAGAGCAGCGCCGCGGTCAGTCCCGCCGACCGTACCCGCGTCGCTCCGGCGGCAGCGAGTCGCCGCTCTGCGTCGGCAATGCGTCGGCGCTGCATCTCGGTGGCGCCGAAGGCAGCCAGCACCTCGGCTGCCGAGAACCGTTCGAGCAGCGCGTCGTTCAGATCTGCGCGGGCCTGCGCCAACGCGCGGTCGCTCGCCGCCGAGACCCTGGCAGAAAGCCAAGCCGACAGCGTGCCCGAGGCGAGCAGCAGTAGCGCCAGGATCAGCGCTGCGAGTGGTGAGATGAGCGCGAGCACGGCGACGCTGAGCAGCACAACGATCGAGCTCACGATGAGCGGCTGCCGCACTCTCAAGGGCTCGTCTTGGAGTTGGTCGACGTCATCGACGAAAGCGCTGAGCACATCGCCGCGACGGTGAGACTCGATGGCCCCCGGCACGCGCGGTACGAGCGCCTCGAATGTGCTCGCTCGCAACACCGCGAGCTGAGCAAGGGCAGCATCGTGGCTCGCGAGCCGTTCGGCATAGCGAAATGCCGCGCGACCGATCGCAAACGCCCGCACCCCGACGATGGCGAAGCTCAGGTGCAGAATCGGTGGCTGCTCACCCGCGCGCACGATCAGCCACATGCTGAGCCCGAGCAGCCCGACCACGCAGAGGTCGGCGAGCACGCCGAGCGTCAAGCCAACGGCCGAGCGGCTCGAAGGCGGCACCGCCCGTCGAATGACCGCGCGCAGTTGCTGCGGTGACAGGCTCATGCTGCCTCCCCGAGTCGCACGACGCGATCAGCACTCTCTATGAGCGCTGGCCGGTGGCTGATCAGCAGCACCGCACGGCCGCCGCGAGCCTCTTCCCGCAGCACCCGCGCGACACGAGCCTCGCTCTGCGCATCGAGCGCCGAGCTCGGCTCGTCGAGCACGAGCGCGGCGGCGTCGGTGCGCCACGCCCGATACAGCGCCCTCGCAATGGCAACCCGCTGGGCCTGGCCACCCGAGAGGCCCGCGCCCTGCGCGCCGAGTTCACGCTCACCGGCGATATGCTCAAGCCCGACGGCGTCGAGCGCTCGTCGCACCAGAAGATGGTCGGTCTCGTCATCGCCGAGCGCGACGTTCTCGACCACACTGCCCTGCAGCAGGCCGGGGCGCTGCCCTACCCAGGTGAGCGTGTCGGGGCGGCTGAGCGATCCTCGCGTCAAGGAAACAAAACCGAGCAAAGCCGAAACCAGCGAGCTCTTGCCCGCCCCCGACGGCCCGACAAGTGCGACGATCTCGCCCGGCCGCACCTCAAAAGAAATCGGCCCGATGCTTTGTTGCCCGCGAGCGACCTCTGCTGCCTCGAACGAGATCTCGGGAGTGGTCGAGCTTTCGGCCGAAGCGCGCGAAGAGCCTACGGGCGCAGCCTCAGCCGGCAGCTCGATGAGTTCAAAGACCTGCTCGGCCGCCGCGAGCCCCTCGGTCGATGCGTGAAACGCGGTGCCTACCGCGCGAATGGGAATGAACGCCTCTGGCAGCAGCAGCAGCACGAAGAGCCCGAGGGCGAGCGAGAACTCGCCGCCCACGAGCCGGGTGCCGACTGTCACCGCGACCAGGGCGATCGAAAAGGTGCCCGCGAGATCGAGCACGAACCCCGAAAGAAAGGTGACGCGAAGCACCTGCATCGTGCGACCGCGGTACTCGCCGGTCTCGCGAGCGATGCGCCGCACTTGCCTTGCCTCCCGGCGAAAGATCTTGAGCGTGGTGAGGCCCTCGACCACGTCGAGAAACGAATGCGACAGGTGCTGCAGCTGCTGCCACTGTTTCTGCTGCACGCCGCGCGTCGCAAGCCCGATGAGCACCATGAACACCGGGATCACGGGGAACACGATCACCACGACAAGGCCACTCAGCGGGTCGGCGAGCAGCACCGCGAGCACCAGCAGCGGCGTGGCGCAGAACGTCATGATGAGTTGCGGCAGATAGCCGGAGAAATAGCCGTCGAGCGCGTCCAGGCCGCGGCCGAGCACCGTCGCCGCGTTGACGTCTGAGCCTGAGGCGAGCGCGTCCGGAGAGCGCGAGTCGAGGGAGTCGAGCGCAGCCGCACGCAGCTGCGCCTTCACGCGCACCGCGCCCCGCGCAGCGAGCACATCCATCGCCCAACCCGAGGCTGAGCGCACGAGCAGCGCGACGAGAGCCGCGGCAACGAGCCACGGCAGCGAAGCCACTGAATACGCAGATTCGGCGAGGCGACCGGCTTCGCCCCGCGCTGCGCCAATGGTCTCGCCAAGTGCGGGCAACACGAGCACGGTGATCGCCTGCGCGATGCACCAGCACCATGCGATGACCGCAAGAGTGCGCAAGATGCCGAAGAGCCCCCCGAACCCGAGAACGGTGCGTGCACCGCGCGCATAGCGCAGGAGTCTCGGGTCGAGGGGCTTCATCAGATCTATTGTAGGTGCGACTCAGTTACGAGGCCGACGCGCTACGCGGCGACAGCCGCGTGATCCTCGTCGTGATCGTGAGCCGAAATCTGCTCGCGAGAAAGTCGCTTTCTGAAGACCCAGTACGTCCATGCCTGGTACGCCAGCACCAGCGGCAGTGTGAAGCCCGCAACCCAGGTCATGAGTTCGAGGGTCTTCTGCGAGCTCGCCGCACCCTGGATGCTCATCGAGTACGCCGCGTCGATGTTCGAGATCATCAGGTACGGAAATAGCGCCATGAAGATCGCGAGCAGCGCGAACGCGATCGTCGCCGCGTTGAACGTAAACGCCCAGCCCTCGCGGCCCGCAAGGTTGCTCACGAACCCGATCACGAGCGCGAGTGCCGCGAGCACAGCAAGCGTCATCACCGCGGCGAAGTTCGGCTCGCCCGCGCGCAGCAGCACTGTCCACGTCAAGAACCCCGCGGCGACGAGGATCGTCACGGCCCCGATCTTCGTGGCGAGCGAGCGGGCCCGCGCCCGCATTTCGCCAGTGGTCTTCAGCGCGATGAACACGAGCCCGTGCACGAAGCAGAGAAGCGTCACCGTGAGCCCGCCGAGCAGGCCGTACGGGTTCAGCAGCGTCAGCAGGGTGCCCGTGTAGACCCAGCCGCCAGTCTCGAGGGGCACAATCGGCAGACCCTGTACGAGGTTCGCGAACGCAGTGCCCCAGAGAAACGGAGGCAGTAGCGAACCCCAGAAGATGAAGCGGTCGAACCAGCCCGTCCACTGCGGCCCCTTGCCCTGGTGCCGAAACTCGAACGAGACGCCTCGCAGAATGAGCGCAACGAGAATCAGCAGCAGCGCGAGGTAGAGCCCCGAGAACATCGTCGCGTACCACTCGGGAAACGCGGCAAAGAGGCAGGCACCGGCGACGATGAGCCAGGTCTCGTTGAGGTCCCAGACCGGGCCAATCGTATTGATGATGAGTCGACGATCGACGTTGTCCTTGCCGAGAAATAGCAGCGCCATGCCGACACCGAAGTCGAACCCGTCGAGCACGAAGTAGCCGATCAGCAGCACGCCGACGAGCAAGAACCAGATGAGTGTGAGATCCATTTGGGGGCCCTCCTAGTAGACCGTCGCCAGTTTCGAGTGATCGACGTCGCCGTCATCAGCGGCGTCGCCACCGTCGGCAGACCCGATCTCGGGCGGCCCGGCCTTCACCGCCTTCACGATGAGTCTGAACTCGACCACCGCGAGCGCACCGTAAACGAGCGTGAACGTGAGAAGCGACACGAGCACGGCCCAGGCGGGCACTCCGGGCGAAACCCCCGACTCGGTGGTCATCACGCCGAACACGAGCCAGGGCTGGCGGCCCATCTCGGTGAATACCCAACCGACGAGCGAGGCGAGCATCGGGATGGGCGCGGTCCAGATCGCGACCTTCCACGCCCACGCGGGCACGTCTCGGTTCTTGCGGGTGAGCCAAAGCCCCACGACTGAGACGAGGGTGGCGAGTGCGCCGAGCCCGATCATCCACCTGAACGACCAGTAGGTAACCCAGATGATCGGCATGAACATTCCGTCGCTCGGGCAGGTCAGCACTGAAGATTCAGCACCGCAATAGAACGCCGCATACTCGGCCTGCAGGTTGTTGATGCCCTCGACCTCGCTCGTGAAGTCACCGTTCGACAGAAACGAGAGCAGATAAGGAATGCGAATCGAGAAGATCTCGTGAAAGCCGTCCGGGGTGCCGAGGCTGAAGATCGAGAACGACGCATCGGCGCCGGACGCGTTGGCGTAGAGAGCCTCTGCCGCAGCCATCTTCATCGGTTGCGTCTCGGTCATGACCATGCCAAGCGAGTGGCCGGTGAGTCCGACCCCCATGAAGGCGAGAATGTTCGCCCAGAGCCCGAAACGCAGGCTGGCGCGCATCTCATCGACAAACTGGTTTCGCTTCAGGTGCCACGCCGCGACGGCTACCATGACCGTCGCACCGAACATGACAGAGGCGAAGATGGTGTGCGGAAATTGCCAGAGCGCGACCGGGTTGGTGAGCACCGCAACGATGTCGGTGAGCTCGGCGCGCTGCGTATCGGGGTTCAGTTTGTACCCAACCGGGTTCTGCATGAACGCGTTCGCGGCGAGGATGAAGTACGCAGAGAGCATCGTCGCGATCGAGGTCGCCCAGATCGTGGCCAGGTGCACGCGCTTCGGCAATTTATCCCAGCCGAATATCCAGAGGCCGATGAAGGTCGCCTCGAGGAAGAACGCGATGAGCCCCTCCATCGCGAGCGGGGCACCGAAGATGTCACCCACGAAACGAGAGTAGTTCGACCAGTTCATGCCGAACTGAAACTCCTGCACGATGCCTGTCACCACGCCCATGGCGAAGTTGATGAGAAAGACCTTGCCATAGAGCTTCGTCAGCCGAAGGTACTTCACCTTACCGGTGCGCACCCACGCGGTCTGCAGGATCGCAACCAGAAAGCTGAGCCCGATCGTCAGTGGGACGAAGAGAAAGTGGTACAGCGTCGTCAGCCCGAACTGCCAGCGGGCGAGCGTCAACGCATCCAAGAATTCGTTCACGAGTTCTCCGAACATGCCGAGCGCGCCACATGGGACGCACTCCCATAGTGAGCTCCGGCGAGGGCTGGTAATACCCTTCGGATCTACCGGTTTTTACCGGTCATCTGTGATTTTATCGGTGTTTGGGAAGTTCGGCGAATCAGTCTCGAGGTCGAGTGAAACCTTATTTGCCGCGAAGTGAAACCTCATTCGTGGCGAAGCAAGTTTGGGGGCGAGGATCGACGGGCCCACTCGCGGCCTCCCATAGACTGGTCAGGTGACGGAAGCCAGACAACCCGATAGTCGCCCGAAGTTCGCGGTGCGACTCGATGACTGGGTGCACAGCTTTCGTGAGCGCCGCGTCGTCAAGCGAGGCCGACTCCCCGGCGTGATCCCGTACATCGGGTACGGCTCGACCGAGTGGGTGCGCGTGCTTGGCCGCGTGCTCTACCTGCCCGAAACAGAGCCGCAGGAGGCCGAGGCACCCGCCGAGTCGCTACGCCCGGTCGTCGCCCAGGTCGCCCGGGTGCGCGGCTGGCGCAGCTTCACCAGCGTGCACGTGCCCCACTCGCCAGTGCGCGTGCTGATCGACGGCGAGCCCATCACCGAGGTCGCGTCCGATCGTGGCGGGGTAATCGATCACGTAGTGCCCGTAAAGCTCTCGCCGGGCTGGCACACCATCACGCTGCAGGCGAACGGGGCGCGCTCGGGGCGCGCCGAGGCTGCGCACGCTCCGGTATATATCGTCGATCCCACCGCCCATTTCGGGCTCCTCAGCGACGTCGACGACACCATTCTGAACACGGCGCTGCCGAAGCCGTTGGTCGCCGCCTGGAACAGCTTCGTGCTCGACGAGCACGCGCGCACCTCGACACCCGGCATGCCGGTGCTCTACGATCACCTGCTCGCAAAGCACCCCGGCTCCCCCGTGATCTACCTCTCGACCGGCGCATGGAACGTCGCGCCCGCCCTGAGCCGATTTCTCGAGCGAAACCTGTACCCGATGGGCTCCCTGCTGCTCACCGACTGGGGGCCGACCACCGACCGCTGGTTCCGCAGCGGCAAAGACCACAAGACGCGAGAGCTCTCCCGTCTCGCGCGCGAGTTTCCCGACGTGAAGTGGGTGCTCGTCGGCGACGACGGGCAGCACGACGAAGAGCTCTATCAGCGCTTCGCCACCGCGCACCCCGAGAACGTCGCCGCGGTGCTGATTCGGCAGCTGTCTGTCGGCCAGGCGGTGCTCGCCGGCGGGCGCTCGAAGGCGAGGCTGCAGCGCAGCGTCAGCGGCATCCCCTGGATCTATGGGCCTGATGGCGCCACGCTGCACCAGGAGCTTCGCAATCTCGGCATTTTGTAGGCTCTCGCGGCAGGGGCGGACAGCAAAAGGGGCGGTGTTTCCACCGCCCCTTTCTTCGCGCTTGCCCGCGCGAAAGATCTCTGGCTAATTAAGCGTTGAGAGCTGCCTGCACGTCAAGCGTGATGGTGACGTCGCTGCCGAGCAGCAGGCCGCCGGTCTCGAGCGGAGCGTTCCACTGGATGCCGAAGTCTTCGCGCTTCACTACGGTCTTGGCGGTGAAACCTGCCTTGTAGTTGCCGTACGCGTCGGCGCCGAAGCCACCGAACTCGAAGTCGAAGGTGACGGGCTTAGTCACGCCGCGCAGGGTGAGCTCGCCGTCGACAGCGAAATCACTGCCAACCTGGCGCACGCCGGTGCTCTTGAAGGTGAACTCGGGAAACTCGTCAGCAGCGAAGAAGTCGCCGGTGCGCAGGTGGCCATCGCGGTCAGCCTGGTTGGTGTTGATCGATGCGACCTCGACGGTTGCCTCGACGGTCGAGTCGAGGGGGTTCTCGGCGGTGACGATCGTGCCGGCGAAGCGCTCGAACTTGCCCTTGACCTTGCTGATGGCGAGGTGGCGAACCGAGAAGCCAACCTCGGTGTGGGTCGGGTCGATGGTCCAGGTGCCGGTGCGGTAGCCGGGAATCTGCTCAGCGGTGATGGTCATGATGCCTCCGAAGTATTTGATTGACGTTTCAACTAAATGCAATGTACCAGAGATTTAGTTGAAGCCGCAAGTAAATTTCTCATGTTTTCTGCGCGGGATCCTTCGCGCAGAAACGCGCGGCCACAATTGACGGTCGAAACCTTAGCCCGGATTCACCGATGGTCGTGCCGGAAACGAGCCGTTGAGATAAGGGAAATGCCTCTCTGATCTGGGAGAATTGTAGTTACCACACCGCAATTCGAACCCAACCAGG